>JGI20171J14444_1000044_pt1 | contig 43341 bp, 28 predicted proteins | sample TergutNc150P4_FD_14444 | JGI IMG/M metagenome (IMG submission 14444) | reverse complement strand
GGCGTTGTAAGCGATGCGGAAACTAACGAGCCATTGGCTGGCGTAACAATTACGGTTGGAGGAACTTCTATTGCCACAATGACTAACTTCGACGGCGGCTATGCAATCAACGCTTCGCAAAACGGGAAATTGACATTTTCGTTTGTGGGGTACACCCCACAAACCATTAACGTTAATGGTCGAAAAATAATTAACATTGCACTGAAAGAAGAAACCACAGAACTCAGCGAGATTGTTGCCATTGGTTACGGCACAGTGAAAAAAAGCGATTTGACAGGTGCAATAGGTTCAGTTTCGGGCGATAAATTACAGAAAACTCAGGCTTCGGGCATAGATAAAGCCTTGCAAGGTCAATTAGCAGGCGTTACAGTCAATTCCAACAGCGGACAGCCCGGTTCTAATGCTACAGTTCGCGTGCGCGGAGTAGGAACAATCAACGACCCTGACCCTTGGTATGTGGTTGACGGCTTAATTACAAACAACATTAATTTTTTAAGTCCAAGCGATATTCAATCGGTAGAAGTATTGAAAGATGCTTCGGCGCAGGCAATTTACGGCTCGCGCGGGGCTAACGGCGTTATCCTTATTACAACTAAAAAAGGTACAAAAGGCAAAAGCAAAATAACTTTTGAAAGTTATTTTGGCGTGCAAAACCGATGGAAAAAACTTGATGTTATGAAACGGGACGAATTGGCTGCTACGCTGGCAACTTTTGCCGGAACAAAAAATTTTCTTGATGCTAATGGACTTAATGCTTGGGTGAATGCCTATAAAATTAATCCTGTAAATACGCTCTATCCACAGATTTTAGATGCCGCTCATTCGGATGGTTTGGATTTAACACAAATTGAAACCGACTGGCAAGATGCAGTGTTTGTAAAAGATGCGCAGATTCAAAATCATTATGTTTCGATGGACGGCGGAAATGATAATGGCGCGTATATGTTGAGCCTCAACTACTTTGACCAAAAAGGAACATTGATTGCGTCATCGTATAAGCGGCTGACGTTAAGAGTGAATACTTCGTATCAAATGCGTAAATGGCTGAAAATCGGCGAGAATTTATCTTTTGCCTCTTCTTCAAACTATAACATTCCCGGCAATAATCAAAACGTAGGAATGTTGTACAGTACGCTTTCTATGGCGCCTTGGGATCCTGTGCAATATCCTGCAGGAACAATGTCGGTAACTCGGCGTCCTGTTGACTTGAGCGGCAGATATTCTACTCCTACTTTGTTTCCAAATGTATCAAATCCTTTTTATATCGCTTTTAATCCCAAGCCGTATAATAATAACATTGATATAGTCGGCGATATTTATATGGAAATCAAACCCATACCCGAACTTACTTTGCGCGGCGATGTGAGTGTAAAATACTGGGACGGATTAACGCGTAATTTCACGCCCGTGCTTAAAGCAACTTATGGTGCGCAAGACCACAACAGTGTGGGCGCTTCGCTTAGCCGTACCGTAAATATGACTTATGAAGGAACGGCGACATATCATAAAATTTTTGCTAAAAAACATGATGTTACGCTTATGCTTGGCGCAACAGCCGAAGATAATAATTATTACGTTGTAAATGCCTCAGGTACAGATTTGCTCAATACCGATCCGAAAAACTGGTATGTTGGTCAGACACCTACAGGAGTTTGGAATAATGGAACAGCGGTTGCGCCTGTTTGGATTCCTTACCGTTCTGGCGGCGACGGAGTCAGCAAAGAAAGAATGGTTTCATTTTTAGGGCGTTTGATTTATAATTTTGATGACCGTTATTTACTCACGGCAAGTTTGCGCACTGATGGCTCTTCCCGTCTGCCGCCGGAGTATTATTGGGATTTGTTTCCATCAGTTGCAGGTGCGTGGAAAATTAGCGGAGAAAATTTCTTTCAGCCTTTAACTAACGTAATCAACTCTTTGAAATTACGCGCAGGCTGGGGGCGAATTGGTAATATCAATTCTATTGGACTGAACCAATCTCAAATGATTGTTACCGGACCTGGTGAATGGTTTGTAGGATATCCTTTGGGAAGCCCAAATGTAATAGTTCAGGGCTTGTCGCTTGAAACTGTTCCTTTGGGATGCGTTTGGGAAAGAACCGACCAGATAGATATTGGTTTGGATTTTGGTATGTTTAAAAATCGACTTGTTGCAACAATTGATGTTTTTAACCGCAAAACAAAGGGCATGTTAATGCCAGTTTATCCTCCGGGACATTTGGGCTATACTATGACTCCTATAGGCAATGCCAGCGATGTCAGAAATCAGGGTATAGAATTAACGCTTACGCATCAGAATAATATTAAAGATTTTTCTTATAATATTTCGGCAAACGCATCATTTATTAAAAATAAATTAACTGCGCTTAATATTGGAAATCCTATATACCCAGATATTCGTATGCAAAATGAAGGTTATCCGTTGAATACAATTTATGTTCGGCAATACGACGGCGTGTTCAAAACTCAGGCAGAAATAGATTCTTATACTTGGACAGACCCAACCACAGGCGCGGTAAAACCGATTCAACCCGATGTAAAACCCGGAGATGCACGTTATGTAGATAGAAACAATGATGGACAGATAAACGATGACGATAGATACAATGCAGGAAATCCGTTTCCAACTTTAACTTACGGATTTAACGCTTCGCTGGGGTGGAAAGGTATTGATTTACAGTTTTTCTTTCAGGGCGTTGCCGATGTTCAGGTTTATAATTATTTACGTCAAAATTTTCTTGAAGGCAGCGGAGTTAATGGAATTCTCGGCACTCAGATGCGTAATGTGTTTTTCCCTATTCGTCAAGACCCTAACGATGCGACAAGTCCGTGGGTAAATGGAATAGCAGGTTCTGACGGCTCTATTCCTAACCCTACAAATACAGGCAGCACGAACAACAAAGCGGCATCAAGCCGTTTTGTAGAAGATGCGTCATATTTGCGTTTGAAAAATATTGAGTTAGGATATACCTTTCCTGTAAAGGCAACATCTATCATAGGAGTTGACAGGTTGCGGGTATATATTTCGGCAACCAATCTTTTGACATTTACCAAATATACAGGTTACGATCCCGAAGTAGGCAACTTTGGTCTGGATTGGGGTAATTATCCGCAATCGCGCAATTTGATTTTTGGCTTGAATATTAATTTTTAATTTAATTATGAATAATAATAAATTACAAGTATGAATACGATAATAAAATATAATAAAAATATATTGATGGCAATTTGTTGTGTGTTTTTAATGACTGCATGCAACGATTATCTTGGTTTTCAGTATCCTGCTTCTACTTTGGCTGTTGATGCTTTTAATAATTCTAATGATGCCATACAATCTGTAACTGCTGCTTATGTTCCGCTGCAATGGGAATACGGGCACGGCACTTTTTTCTTCGAATGGTGGTTTGGCGATGTTTGTTCGGACGATGCACTCAAAGGAGGCGAAGAGTTGAATGCGGGACCAGATGCTTACGATTTGGAAAATTTCAGGACGCGTTCTGATAATGCCATTTTGAAAGAATTTTACAGAGTGCAATATCAGGGAATATTTCGCGCCAATTTTTCGCTCGAAAATATACAAAAAATGGATCCTGCTCTTTTTGCAGCAGGTTTGCAAAACCGACTTATTGGAGAAGACCTTTTTTTGCGTGCAATGTATCATTTCCGTTTAGTTCGTATTTTTGGGGGTGTGGTTATAATGAATCGCTGTATTTATGTTCAATCGGAATGGAAACAACCACGTGCTTCGGAAGCCGATGTTTATACTTTTATTATTAATGATTTGAAACAGGCAATTGCTTTGCTTCCTACGCAGAATCAATATGCTGCAACAGACTTGGGGCGTGCTTCAAAAGGCGCGGCGCGGGCTTTGCTTATGAAAGTTTATATGAATACAGGGCAGTTTGAACAGGCAAAGGCACAGGGCGACAGCATTATTTCCGACCCCACAGGCTACGCATTATTGGCTGATTATAATCAAAACTTCGATTTTAATTTTGAGAATAATAAGGAATCGCTTTTTGAAATTCAGTATTTCGACAATGGCAGCGGAGATTGGGGCGATAACGGACGCGGAGCATTAGGCTCAACCCGTGCAAACTGGACAACTGTTTTTACTCGTCCGCGCTGGGGGCAGATACAGAAAGATGTAAATGGAAATCCGACACAAGGTACTGGTACTATGGGATTTGGCTGGGGCTGGAATCGTCCGTCGCAGGAATTGTATGATGAATTTGAGCAGGGCGATATGCGCCGCGATGCTACAATTATAAATCCGCAGGGGCTTGATTCCTTAAAGAGCGGATATTGTCCTTACAGTTATTATGATATAGATAAAACTTTTGTTGATACGACCTCGTCTAATTTGAATCAATATTTAGGCAACCGTTACAGTTCGCGCAAATATGCCGAAATGAATGCGGATACTACTTTTTGGGGATTAGACGGAAATAATCCGCGCGGTACAATCAATCACAAGGAAATTCGCTATTCCGATGTGTTGCTGATGTATGCTGAGGCGTGCGTAAAATCGTCATCGCCCGATTTGGCGCAGGCAAGATGGGCTTTGGAACAGGTACGCGCTCGTGCGCGTGCATTTTCTGGCGGAGGTAATGTGTTGCCCGCTTTTCCAAATTATTCAATTTCGTTGCAAAGCGTGGGCGGAAGCGGCATAAAGCAGTTGCAGGACAATGCAGACGATTTGTTGCTCGCTATCAGGCACGAGCGTCGCGTGGAACTTGGAATGGAAGGACACCGCTGGTTCGATTTGAAACGGTGGGGCTTGCTCGAAAAAGTAATGAATAATTATAAGGCAACAACTAAACCGCAAATTGGCGAACTGATGAATCAGTTTGTTGCAGGCAAAAACGAATTATTCCCTATTCCTATGCAGGAAATTGACTTGAATCCTATGGAGCAAAATTCGGGATATTAAAAAAATAATAAAACTTGGAAAGGTCATAAAAGTTGAAATATACTCTTTTGATATTTCCTTATTATATAAATTTTTAAAATTGGAATCATTAAATTTTAATTATTAACATAAAAAATTTTGTATGAAAAAATTAATTTACATCACGACGATTGCGTTGCTGGCTTTATTTGCAAAGCCGGCTCATGCGCAAAATGGCTTTGATTTCGATAATGCGTCTAATTTTTATTTAATTTGGTTAGATGCAGGTATTGAAAATTATTGGGAAATAACCTCGCGTATTGTGGGAGATTATCGCCTCAATGGAACTTATGGTACGCCTAATGTAGGTGAACGCTTTCTTGACATTTGGAGTGCAGGTGAAACTTACACTGTAAACGACCCGTCAGGGCAGGGTTTTTTTGGTCAAATTGGCGGTTATTTAGACTGTTCTGCTAATTCTGTTGGCTGGGCAGGCGGCGGTTTTCAGTTAATTCAGCAGCCGGGCTCTACTTCAACGATAAATTACACGGCAATAACCAACAATTATCGTTTCCACATGGCTGTAAGGAAAACCAATCCTGATGCTTGCAGAATTAATCTGTACGGAGGCGGAAACACTTCTGGAGTTGCTGACGAGGCACAGTGTGCGCATTTTCTTGTAGGAGCTGGCGACCATGTGTATAACGACCCTCCACAGCCAAATTTGACGCCTGCTTTTACGGTCAATACCTGGCAGATAATAGATATTCCTGTTTCCGATTTAAGAAACATGGGATGGGATAACCGCAGCGCATTTAAAGGTTATTACATTTCTTACGATTTTGGTTTTACAAATGGCAACAATATGCAGTTGGACGCTATCTTTTATTATAATCCGTCTGGGGCAGGAGTTGATAATATGCAGGCAAGCAACAAATTGAACGTTGTAGTAACAGACAAAACAGTAAGCATTCTTAATGCCACTGCGCCTGTTGAGGTATATAACGTTGCAGGAATGAAAGTTAAAACCTGCGAACAGCCGATATTCGGCACTGACGAAGTAAGTAAGGGCGTTTATATTCTCAAATCGGGTAACGCTGTGGCAAAAGTATTGATTAAATAATTTTTAAAAAATTTGAAAAAAGAAACTTGTCAAAAGCCTTTGCGGGCGTCGTTACTTAAATTGGCAATGGCGAAAATAAAGGCTTTTGATAAAAGTTTTTGCTTAAAATTATAATAAATTTAAAAAAACGCATTAACTTAAAATAATTATAACTCAATAACTTATAAAATTATAAACGCATGAAAAAATATTTATTTATTTTATTGTTTGGCATCTTGAGCGCAGGATTAACTCAAGGGCAAACAAAAAGTTTTAAAAGAGGACTTGCATTCAATGCTCTTGTAAATGATGATATTTTATCGTTGTCGCCCGGTCTTTCGTGGGTTTATAATTGGGGACAATCTACAAGCATTGTTCCTATGCTTAATCAATATAACATCGACTATATTCCTATGGCGTGGAGTGGCATCAATAAGGATGCTATTCGTACATTTTTGTCGGCTCACCCAGAAATACATTATATTCTTGGTTTTAACGAGCCGAATTTTACTGCTCAGGCAAATCTGACTCCCCAGCAGGCGGCGGCAAAGTGGGCAGATATTGAAGAAATTGCCGACGAATTTGGATTGATAATTGTTGGTCCGGCAGTAAATTTCAGCCCTAATCCGCCTTATCAAAATCCAATAAGTTGGTATGACGATTTTTTTGCCGCCTGTTCTGATTGCAGAGTTGACCATATTGCCTTACATTTCTATATGCCTTCGGCAAGCGCGATAAGTTCTAATGTTGTTCCGTTTAAGAAATACGGGAAACCAATTTGGTTGACTGAATTTTGCGCGTGGGAATCAACAACAACTCAGGCTTCGCAAAAAAAAATGTTAATAGAAACATTTGATTATTTGGAAACCGACCCCGACATTTTCCGATATGCTTGGTTCAAAGAACGCGGAGCGGGAGGAGGCTATCCGTATTATCAACTTTTAGATATGTTTACGCCGGGAAAACTGACCGAACTTGGTGAAATTTTTACATATATGTCGTATTACGACGACAATTATTATTTCCCTGTTGATGTACAAATTCCTGCCGAACAGTATATCAGAATGAACAGAGGCTATATTAATATGGAAAAAACCACAGATACGGACGGACATATTAATTTGTGTGGAATGAATACGCAAAGTTGGCTTGATTATAATGTTAATATTCCCGAAGATGGCGAATATAATGTTTATTTTAGAATTTCAAATGAATATGCTCCGGACGATTATTCTATTTTGCAAATGTCGGTAAATGGTACTGTCGTTGGCGATATTACTTTTAACAATCCGGGCAAAGATATTTGGTTCACACAGTCGTGCAAAGTTAATTTTCAACAGGGGCAGCAAAAAATCCGACTTAAATTTACAAAAGGCGGACTTAGAATTAATTGGTGGGAGATTAGCCAAAACGATATTGATGCCGCCCCAGAGATAGAAGTAAATAATATTAATGTTTATCCAAATCCTGTAAAAGATTTATTACATATACAAACTTTTGATAATGATGTAAATGTAACATTGTGCGACATTTTCGGTAAAACTGTTTTTTCGGGCAAACTTATAAATGGTGTTATTGATATAACTTCTTTATCTGTTGGAATGTATATTCTTAATATTGAAAATAGTAATAAAGAAATAAAGGTTCAAAAAATCATCAAAGAGGATTGATTTTTAATATATTTTAATAAAAAAATGAAAAATATCTGTCTTATATTAATCGTTTTATTCTGTGCATTATTTATGTCGGAATTGTCGGGGCAAACGCGCAGCGCAAAACGTGGTGTCAGTTTCAATTTTACTAATGATGCCGATTTGCAGGCTCTTGCTTTCGGTACTTCGTGGTTTTATAATTGGGGCGTTACGCCAAATAACGTAACCAATACCTACAACAGCGTTTATGGATATGAATTTTGCCCTATGGCATGGAATGGAGAATGGAATTCAAATGCTATTCGCGCTTATGCTCAGGCGCATCCTGATTGCAAATACATTCTGGCTTTCAACGAGCCGAATTTTACCTCTCAGGCAAATCTGACACCCGCTCAGGCGGCTGCCAAATGGTCGGCTTTGAAAGCACTTGCGCAGGAATTGAATTTACAGATTATTTCTCCCGCCTGCAATTACAGTGCATGGACGCAATACAGCGCGCCTTACAAATGGCTTGATGAATTTTTTGCACAGCCGGGCGTTTCTATCAACGATGTTGCAGGAATTGCAATCCACAGTTATATGGGTTGGGCTGTTGCCACCAATGGTTATGTGCAGGAATACATTAACAGATATAATAAACCTCTTTGGCTGACAGAATTTTGTGCTTGGGACAATTTTCAGAGCAACAATGGAGGTACGGCTTTGCAGCAGCGAAAAGAAATGATTGATATGCTCGATTTTATGGAAAGAAATCCGATGGTAGCGCGATATGCGTGGTTTATTCCAAGAAGAGATGAAATTCAAAATCCATCATATCCCTATATGGAATTATTGACAAATACTAACGGCACAGAGCGCGGCATTCTTACCGAAACAGGACAGATTTGGACTTATATGTCGTCTTATGATAATAATTTTTATCATAACATTGATGCGATTATTGAAGCCGAACATTATATTTTTAAAAGTAAAGGCGTTTATATGGAGCAAACTTCCGATACGGCGGGCATTCTTGATGTGTACGATTATGCATCAGGCGATACGCTGACTTATAATGTCAATATTCCAACTGCGGGCGATTATACTTTTCGCTTGCATATATTGTCGAATTCGGCTGCAACTTTGAGCGTAAAATCATCATCAGGAACAGCAACTGAATCTGTACCAAGTACTTCAAACCTATGGGCTGATTATGAATTTACAGTGTCATTAAACGCAGGCAATCAGCAAATTCTGTTCAAACTCACACAGGGAAGTTTTAAATGGAATTATTTTGTAATTACAAATCATGGCGCAACGCCGCCGCCAACTCCCAATCCGCTCGGAACTGTTGTACTTCCGCCGCCTGTGGGCGATAATTTGGCGTTGAATAAGCCAATTAATTCGCCAAGCGCATCTACCGATTTACAGCCTGCAAGGTTGGCAGTAGATGGAAACACGGGTACGCGCTGGGAAAGCAAACAGGGCGCAGGACAGGATAATAAAATGCTGACAATCGACCTTTTGGCAATTTATTCAATTACTGATATTATAATTAACTGGGAAGGGGCTTATGCATCTGTATATAATGTTGAAATTTCGACCGACAGCGTCATTTGGACACAGATTCTCAGCACGACAACAGGTTCTGCAGGTGAAAAGAGAATTACTTTGGAAAACACTCCACAGGGACGTTATGTCAGAATTAACTGTGTTACAAGAGGAACTCAATGGGGATTTTCAATTTGGGAAATAGAAGTTTACGGCTCAGTGCCAAGTGAAACTGCAGATTTGGAACAAAACGCAGTTTTCATTTATCCGAATCCTGTGGAAAATATTTTGCGTATTCAAACAGAAGACGATATTTCGCAAATAATTCTTATGGATATAAGCGGAACGAAATTGCTTGAAATGCAAAATGTAAAAAGTGTGAATATGAGCAATTTTTCCGCAGGAATATATATTTTGACTGTTAAATTTTCAGATGGAAAATTTGTTGTCAGAAAAATTATGAAACAATAAACGGCAAATTGTGAACTTTGTGTTTGATATTTTACCAAATAAAAAACACAAAAAATATCACAAAGGAGAACACATAAAAAATTAAATATTTTTAAAATGAAAAAGATATTGATGATATTATTGAGTTTAAGCACATTGTTTGCTTTCTCTCAGACGGGACAAATCCAACTTTTAGACGATTTTGAAAACGGCGACAAAGGTTGGCAGCCTGTTGATGCAGGCTGGGTAGATTTTGAAATTGTTAATAATCCCGCGCCCAATTCTGTAAATAACAGTGCAAAAGTTTTGAAAGTTACGCGCCATGCAGGTACGCAAACTTATGCGGGCGTAATCTTGCGCAATTATATGTCGCTGACTTTTGGCAGTCAGGTGAATCAGTATCGGTATGCAAAAATAAAATTTCTTAAATCCTCGGCGGGTCAGGTTACTCTTAAACTCGAAATCAACGGAGATGCAGGCTCTTCTTCTGCCAATGGCGATTATACAACGCCAAATGCGTGGCAGGAAGTTACTTTTGATTTATCAGGGGCATCAGGCAAAACATACGACGACTTTTTTATTCAGCCGGCAAAAGATGCAAATCTTACCTCTGATGTAACGGTTTATATTGATGATATTTGTTTTGCACCTGACCCCAATCCAATTCAAGCAGGAGACAATGAACTTTCGGGCGATTTTACGCTTATTTGGGCTGACGAATTTGACGGTGCAAGTTACGATAACACAATTTGGAGTCCGCAAATTGCAGGAGACGGTTTTGGCAACAACGAACTGCAATATTACACAGGCAACAGCAACAATATTTTTACTCGCGACGGTTGCCTTGTTCTCAAAGCCATTCGAGAAAATTACGGCGGAAGACAATATACTTCAGGTAAAATTTGGACTCAGAATAAAAAATATTTCAAATATGGACGCGTGGAAGCGCGTTTCAAATTGCCTGCCGGACGCGGAACGTGGCCTGCAATCTGGATGATGCCGCAAAGCAGCGTTTATGGCGGCTGGCCAAACAGCGGCGAGATTGATATTATGGAATTTGTTGGCTATCAGCCGAATATCATTTTTGGCACTGTTCATCGCGGCGCGGGTTCGGGAAACAACGGAAACGGTTCAAACATAGCAATGAGCAACCCGAACGCTTTTCATATTGTGCGTATCGACTGGGAGCCCGGCTATATAAAATGGTATTTGGACGGAACGCTTTTTCATACTTACAACAATGCGTGGGCAGGGTCGGCGCAGTGGCCATTTGACCAGAATTTTTATGTGATTCTCAATTTTGCTGTCGGCGGCGATTGGGGCGGAGCACAAGGCGTAGATACAAATATCTGGCCTCAGGAATTTTTGATTGATTATGTGCGTGTGTATCAGAAAATTCCAACATCGGCTGAAAATATGCAAGTTGGCTGTAAATTCAAAATTGTAAATTTTGAAAATACGATTACTGTAAGTTCGGATAAGCAAATTCCTTTTGATATTGTGGTTTTTTCGCTGACAGGGCAAAAACTTTTGGAACAAAACGGAAATAAAAATACTGTCAATATTGATATTTCTGCTTTGAACGATAATGTTTATATTGTGCAGGTTTCGGATTCACTTGGTTCTTATTCACAAAAAATTTTAAAATAAAATAATTAGAATTAAAATACAAATTATGATTTTATACTGTTTTTGGTTTTTTAACTTTTATTTATAAATAACTTTAAATAATAATAATAATTTTAAATTTCATATCATTATGAACACAAAAAGATTACTTTTAATGATGCTGGCGGTAATAAGCATTTCCGTTTCAGCGCAAATTGGCTCAATGAGAGGCGCAGGATTGCCTTTGTATCCCATTAGAGATGGAAGTGCGCCGGGCACTGCCTTGGCGGGCGTTAGTTTTGCCTACAAAATTGTAACAGTAGGGCAAAAAACTTATGCGTGGACAAGTATGACGGGTAGAAATATTGCGGGCAATTCATGGTCGTCGCAATTGCGGTTTTGGCAACCTGCCAAATTAGAAAATAATCTGCTTGGCAGAGTTTCAGGGACGCAACAGACTTATGGTTCGTGCAATAATCCTACTTTAAATCCGCTGACTATTACGTTTTTGCAGGAAGAAAACAATAACTTTTTTGAAACTGCCGACATTACCTACGATTACACCTTGGCAAACAGCGCAGATGTAGGCGATACTCAAGCGCCAGCGCTTGCCGACCCTGTTGTTGTAAATCAAAACGCATCTGGCATTCAACTGTCGCTTTCGGCAACAGACGACTCTGGCTATTTCTTTTATGTAATAGAAGATGCGGCGAATAATTTTGTTACAGTTTCGTTTTTCGACAATCCAACGATTGCGCTTACTGCCGGAGTTGATTATAATTTGACGGTAAAAGCTGTTGATTTTTCGGGCAACGAAAGCGCACCGAAAAATATTTCTGCTCAAGTGGTAGAATACGAATGCGATAACAATTTGATTGAAGGTGTAAATATGAGTGTAGGTACGGTTTATTTTGCACCGAATTGGGCAGTAAGTACAAATTACACTGCCGCATATTCTAACGGCACGTTTACTCTTCATCTTGGAGATGCTACATGGGGCGATTGGCAGGCGCAATTCCCTTTAATGCTTGCTTCCGCTATTGCCATTGACCCTGCAAAAACATTTGGAATTTCTATGGACGTTACATCTAACAACAATATTATGTTCTATGTTAAAATCCAAGATACAAATGACAATGCGTTTATTGATATTCCCAGAGCGGCTTTTGCTGCAGGCACAGGCTCTGTTTCGTCTATGACGGTTACGGCTGTAGGCGGGATTACGCAGATAAGCAAAATTCTGTTCGATTTTGGAGGCAACCCTGCAAATACCGATATTACAATAAGCAATATTAAAATTTGTGACCAGTTAAAAGAAGTTACAACTGCAGTTGATAATGTTACTGCAAATACTATTACAGTATATCCGAATCCTGCAAACGATATGGTGAAAATTGCAGGTTTGGCAAAAGAAGCTGTAGTAACTGTATCAGATTTGACAGGCAAAACAGTATTGCGCACTGTAACCAACGGCGATTTGAACATTTCAACTCTTGTCAATGGGTTGTATTTGCTCAATGTTGAAAATCAGGTAATTAAATTAGTAAAAAAATAATAAACTCAACTATGGCAAAGCACAACAACTTGCCGCAGTTATTTTTAAAAAATATGAATAATATGAAGAGAATTTTTATTTTATTGGCAGCAATTGTGCTGTTATGTGTGCAAAACGCAGGAGCGTGGGGATTTCAAGCTTCCTATTACGGTGGCTCCGATAGTAATTTTCCTACCGAAACTTTCTATACGGACGGATACAGCACCACCACTTCCATTGATGTCTATACAATGACAACTAACGCGACTATGACGTGGTTTGCTGTCAACCAGAATAGTGGTATGAATGGAGACGGTTACGGTTTCAGCGAGTTCAGTTACGGAGCAGGCGCAGTAGTACGCGCTACAGCTTTTTGGAACGGCTCTACAATAGAAAGCAAATATACAGTTATTCTTCCGGACGGGAAAGTATTTGTTACTCCCGCAGGAGGTTCGGCTGTAGAAATGCGCAAAGTAAGCGATTATGTTTATACGGCTGTAACAAACAGAGCTGCTACTATATCAATCAGCGGCTCTGAAACTGGATGGGTTAGAACCGATTACTACGGCAATGCTTCGAGCGCAGGAGCGCCACAAGCCCCTGCTTATACGCAATTGTCTGTAACTGATGTACCTGTAACTGCTACTTCGGGGAAAATTAAAGTTACTTACAATTTAAGAACAAATCAGGTAACTTCTGAGAATCTTTTATCGGAATACTGCGATTGGGCATATACATCAGATGCTGTAGCGGGCAATAAAAATGTGCTTTTCACGTGGGAAACGCTTGCAAACGGCAATGTGGTTATTTCCATTGCACCGGGTAGCGGTACCGCTGTTGCAACTTTTAGAGGCAATAACGGTTTAGCGCCTGCCGATTTTAAAGTAAATGGAGTTTCAAACAGTTCAGGCAATACTTTTTTCCTATGTTCGTTAAATTCTGCAAAAACGCAAATTACGCTTGTACCTCAACAAACAATACCTGACGGAGCGCAAATTACCCATAATGCCTTAATGGAGTGGATAACCACAGGAAACGGCAATGAATATACGTGGAACGCTCCATTTACAATGCCTTATACCTATGGCAGCAATTGCAGTGGCATTTATGTGAACAAACTTGCCACACCTGCTAATGTGAGTATTGATAATGATAATGTTTTGACTTTTAATGAAGTTGCCAATGCTACGGAATATATTGTAACCATTAAATTCGGCTCAACTACATTGAAAACATTTAATGTTTCAGGCAGCGGCGAAACTGTTGATTTCCCATTTTCAGGTGCATTTGAAGTTACCGTTGTCGCTTCGGACAATACATCAAATTATGCCAATTCCGATCCCTCTGTACCTTATGTATGGAATTATGTTGCTGACGACCAAAATGCAGGATTTTCTCCTGTGTGCGAGGTTCAGTTTGGAGATGTTGCGTGGGGAGTTACCATAAGCATTGAAACGGCAACCGAAGCCAGCGGCAGTATTCAGCCTGGTGATATTATCTTTACGCTTGCAGGCAATGGCGCAGGTTTCAGAGCTCAGGGAGCAAGGCTTGCTAATATTACTGTTGGAGGAGTTGCGGGCGCAAATGTTCTTACCAAAGTAAGCGGCAATTTGGATAATCCGAATGTTTTCCGTCCTATAAGCGGAATTACAATAGCAAAAGGAACGCCTGTGGTGTACAATGGCGAATTTGAAATATTATCCGCTGCAAACAGTAATATTTGGGGCGGCAGGATATTCAATTATATTTATGGTACGGGATGTACTGCTCCGCAGTTAGACCCGCCTGCCGACTTGGCATTAGATGCATCAAATTCGCTCACTTTTACTCCCGATGCTAATGCTGCAAGTACTACGATTTATATAATGTTGGGAGATGAGGTACTTTATACAATAGCAAACTTCACTTCGGGCAGTGTGATTAATTTCCCGATTAACGGCTCTTTTACAATTAAAGGGCGTTCTATAACAGGATCTTCCGCATTTCTTAATTCTGAACTTTCAGACGGAATTTCGTTAGTAATTGACATTGCAGATGCTGAGGTTGGAACATCGGAATACTGTGAATGGACATTTAACCCCACAGGACCAGGGTCTGCTGAGATTTCAGCAGCCAATCCGAGTGACGACCCCGACTCCGACATCGCATTACTTACTTGGGAAACAACGAACGGTAATATTGTCATTACCTTGAAAGGAACGGAAGAAAATTCATCAACAACAGCATTCCGCGACCCTGCCGGATTTAATGTAAGCAATCTGACAATAGGCGGAATACCTGCGCTTAATCTTGTTACGCCTACTTACGGCGCAAATCAGGTAACATTTGCCCCTATTGCTGGTATTTCCATACCAAAAGGTACGGTTATCGGATACAGCGGCATGGTTTTATATCGAGTTTTGCCGCTTAATACGCCGAATACAGAACTTGACAATCTGTGGCCTTCGGCAACTTTCAGCTATACTTACGGTGCAGTTTGCGATGAGCCTCTTATTTTCGATGCTTCGTCTAATGGCGCAGATGCAGTTGGCAAATGGCGTTTGGTATCTGCGCCTCTTGCAAGTTGGACAGGCAATGATTTTTCATTTGAACTTTTACCGCGCGTAGTAACCCGCACACTTAGTTCAAATGCTACTACAACAGTAACTTGGGTAGCCGCAGATGCACAATTTGGATATGCACAGGGCGATGCTTTTATGTATCAGGTTAGTTCTGCCGATGTTAATGGTTCTGCAAATGCTAATTGGAATGATGGAAAAATAATATTTACATCTCCTGTTTTGGCAGACGAAACATTTACAAAATCGATTACATCTGGTCAGTCAGTTAAATATACCTTGCTTGGCAATCCATACCTTGTTCCGCTTCCGTTTGCATCGTTAACAGCAGGCAGCAACGCAGATATTATTGTTCCTGCAGGTTATTATGTAGTAAATGCGGATGGCAAAACATATACTGCTCACGATAATGATGAAAATATTCCTGTGTGGAGTGGTTTGATAGTTCAAAATCTTAATGGAGGCGATTTAACATTTACCAAGCCGATACCTGTTTCTCCTGCGCCGTCTTTGGCAGGTTCAGTACAGATGGAAAAGATTATAATCACTGCTTACAATGATGCAGGTTCTACTCGTACATTTGTAAAACGTTCTGAATCAGGGCAAAGCACAGTCGGCAAATACGACCTTGCATTTATCAATGCAGCGGCGGTTGAATATCCGCAAATTTATTCGTTGAAAGGTAACGTTGCATTAGGCATAAATACAATTAATATAACTGATGAAGATGTAATTGTTCCGCTTGGAATTATTGCCAATTACAACGGCGCAACAACATTGAATTTTGCAGGAATGGATTCTTATAACTGCAATGTAACTTTGCTTGATTATCAGGCAGGAACGTCTGTTAATTTGTCGGGGCTTGCCTCTTATGATTATCCTACATCTGTTTCGGGCAATGCCGAAAATCGTTTTGCCTTGCAGTTTGGTCAGCCTGTTCCCACAGGAACGGAATCTCTTGTTGCCAACATTCAAACTTTTGTTCGGGACGGCAAAATTAATATAGTTTCGAGCAAAGAATTGCAGAATGTAACAATTTACAGCGTTAGCGGTTCGCAGATTGCAAACATTAATATCAGTGGGGTTTCTTATGTTGTAAATAATATATTGCCTTCTGGCGCATATCTGGTATGTGTTGCTACAGTTGATAGTACTGTAATAACTCAAAAAGTTATATTGAAATAAATTTCTCTTTCTTTTACTCCCTTATCCTTACTTATAATTTGAGGAGGAGAAGGGGAAAAATGGGAATTAAATAAAATAATAATTTAAAAAAAATATTAAAATGAACAAAGAATTTATAACCATACAGTATGAATCTCCGCAAATATCTGTTTCTGATATTGATATAGAAGATGTTTTTTGTGACGATAGTAATGGTTTGGAGTACCCTTCTACCACTCCAGACCCTTGTTTAGATGACCCGTTTGCATATGGTTGCGAGTGGTTTTGAACGCTGCCCGTGCAAGTTTTGTTTAACCTGTCCGGGTTATTATCGCTTTCGGCAAATTTTCAAAAAATAAAATGAAGTTTGAGAGCGTTACAATGTTCTTTGATAATAATAATTTTAAATTTATAAAAAATGATTGATTGTTAAATTATTAAATTGTTAAGATGGTATGATTAGCGAAAGGTGATTTTCGCTAATCATATTTTTTAAATTAATAGTCTGTTTGAATTTTAATCAAAATAATATTATGAAATGTTGTATTTTTGTTCATTAATTTTTTTTCAGTTGCTGATTAATGTTCTATGGGCAGAAATCAACCTGTGTTTCATATTGTTTTTATGAAATTCAAACAAATTATAATATTTAATAATCAACAATTAATAAAATTATATGTAATAATATGAGAACTCTAAAATTAATTTTAATGATTTCGTTATCTACGGTTTGTGCCAAAGGATTGTCGCAGGATAATATTGAAAAAAAAGTCAATGACTTGCTTGCTAAAATGACTTTGGCGGAGAAAATCGGACAAATGAATCAGTACACAGGTTTTTGGGAAGTTACCGGTCCTGCGCCGCAGGGTGGGGATGCTGCCAACAAGTACGCCCAACTAAAAGCGGGGCAAATCGGCTCTATGCTCAATGTTACAGGGGTAAAAGATGTGCTGGCTTTGCAGAAAATTGCTGTAGAGCAAACGCGGCTCGGTATTCCGCTGATTATCGGCTACGATGTTATTCATGGTTTTAAAACGCTGTCGCCCATTCCTTTGGCTGAGGCTGCAAGTTTCGACCTCGCGGCGATTAAAAATTCTGCTGCAATGGCTGCCAAAGAAGCCGCCGCGGCAGGTATAAATTGGACTTTTGCACCTATGATGGACATCACTCGCGATGCTCGTTGGGGGCGCGTGATGGAAGGAGCGGGTGAAGACTCATACTATGGTGCGTTAGTTGCTGCTGCACGTGTGCAGGGCTTTCAGGGCAATCTGACAGAAAACAATCTTGCCGCCTGCCCGAAGCATTATGCAGGCTATGGTTTTGCCGAAGGCGGACGCGACTATAACACGGTTGATGTGTCGATGCAGCGGCTTTTCAACGATATTCTACCGCCTTTTCAGGCGGCAGCCAACGCGGGCGCATTGACTTTTATGAATTCGTTTAACACGCTCAACGGTGTTCCTGCAACGGCTTCGGCGTTTCTACAACGCGATATTTTAAAAGGGAAATGGGATTTCAACGGTTTTATAGTGTCCGATTGGGGTTCAATACGTGAAATAATGCTGCACGGTTACGCTGCCGACGAAGCGCAGGCAGGGCAAATGGCTATCACAGCGGGCTCGGATATGGATATGGAGGGCGGAATTTATGTCAGCCAACTCGAAAAACTTGTAAAAGACGGCAAAGTGAAAGAATCGCTTATTGACGATGCTGTACGCCGTATTTTGCTTGTGAAATTTAAACTCGGTCTCTTTGATAATCCTTATAAATATTTGGACTCAAACCGCGAAAAACAGATTACAGGCAGCAAGGAAATGCACGAGGCTGCGCTTGATATGGCGAAGAAATCTATTGTTCTTTTGAAAAATGATAATAATCTTTTGCCTTTGAAAAAGCAGAGCGTGCGAATCGCGCTTATTGGCGAACTTGCTGCTGATAAAAACTCTCCGCTTGGCTCGTGGCGTGGCGCTGCTGTAGAAAATAGCGCAGTTTCGGTTTTGGAAGGAATGCAAAAATATACAAACAACAGGCTTACATACGCCAAAGGTACGAATGTTTATAACGGACAGCAGGGTTTTACCACAGAAGTGAAAATTACGCCTGACAACCGCAGCGGCTTTGACGAAGCAATTAATGCGGCAAAAAATGCCGATGTGGTGGTAATGGTTTTGGGCGAATATGCTTTTATGACAGGAGAAGGACGCAGCCGCTCACATTTGGACTTGCCAGGCAATCAGCAGGATTTGTTAAAAGAGATTTTGGCGGTGAATAAAAATGTCGTTTTAGTGCTTAATAATGGTCGTCCGCTGGCTTTGGAATGGGAAGCGGCTAATGTTCCTGCAATTGTTGAGGCGTGGCAACTTGGTACGGAAGCGGGAAACGCCATTGCGCAGGTGCTTTATGGAGATTATAATCCAAGCGGTAAATTGCCGATGAGTTTTCCGTACAATGTTGGGCAAGTGCCTGTGTATTACAATATGCTTTCTACCGCTCGCGGCGTGCAAACCGATGTTTTTTGGTCGCACTATACCGATGCGCCCAATACCGCTCTTTTTCCGTTTGGCTACGGTTTGAGTTATACCACTTTTGAATATAAAAATTTAAAAGTAAATAAAAAGGATTTTGCCAAAGGCGAGCCGATAAAAATTACTGTCGATTTGACAAATACAGGAAATTATAATGGAAAGGAAGTTGCACAACTTTATTTGCACGATATTGCAGCGAGCATTGCTCAACCTGTAAAAAAACTTAAAGGATTTCAACTTGTTGAATTAAAAAAAGGCGAAACAAAAACTGTAGAATTTACTTTAACTGACAAAGAACTCGGCTTTTACAACAACGAAGGGGAATATCTTGTAGAACCCGGAAAATTCACGGTATTTGTAGGAACAAGCAGCGCAGCAAGTTTAAAAGCGGATTTTAATATTATGGAATAAAATAATTTGGGATTTTTGTTATAATAATGGAACTGCTAAAGACATCATTGCGAAGGAGCAGCCCGAAGCAATCTTGCTCCCCTCTCTCGTGGAGAGGGGTAGGGGGAGAGGTTATGGATTGTTTCACTGCGTTCGCAATGACGGGAAAAACATAATTTTTAGGAGCGTTCAAAACATATTTTTTGTACCTTTGTGAAAAATATTTCAAAAAATATGCTTCAAAAAATTGCTGCTTTTATTGATAAAAATAATTTGTTGCAGCGTAGCGGAACGGTTATTGTGGCGTTGAGCGGCGGGGCAGATTCTGTAAGTTTGCTTGATATTTTGATAAAACTCCAATATAAATGCGTAGCAGCACACTGTAATTTTCAACTTCGCGCAGAGGAATCTCAACGCGATGAGCAGTTTGTTCGCCAACTTTGCAGCCGAAAGGACATAACTTTATTTGTCAAAAAGTTTGAAACTGAGCAGTTCTCGCGCGCAAAAAACATTTCAATCGAAATGGCTGCCCGCGAACTTCGTTATCGCTGGTTTGAGCAGTTGCTTGTGCAAACAAATGCGCAGGCAATCGCTGTAGCTCATCATAATGACGACAATATTGAAACGTTTCTTTTAAATATTATACGCGGAACAGGACTGAAAGGTTTGTGTGGAATTTCTGCGCGAAATGGAAATGTTGTGCGTCCTTTGCTTAATATAAGTCGTACTGATATTGAAAATTATGTAAAAGTAAATCGCTTGGATTTTGTAACCGACAGTACAAATTTTGAAAATAATTTTAAACGCAATAAAATAAGAAATGAAGTTTTGCCGCTTATGCAAACCTTAAATCCGTCTGTACGAAATACAATTCTCGAAGAAATAAATATTTTTAAAGGAATTTATAAAACATACGAAAATGCAGTTGAAAATATTAAAAATCAAACGGTAGAAATTGAAAATAATACGGTTAAAATCCATATTGATAAATTATTAGAGCAAAAAAACCCAACCGATATTTTATTTGAAATTGTAAAAAATTATGGTTTTAATTTTACTCAAACAGAAAATATTATTGCCGCTGTAAGTTCAACTTCGGGTAAAACATTTTACAGCGAAAAACACAAACTGATTACCGACCGCAAATTTATTTTTATTAAAGAAAAAGAATTAAATAAAGATGAAAATAAATATTTAATTCATTCAGATTGCGAAGAAATTATTAATCCGATTTATTTAAAATTTAAAAAATATATAAAAGAAAATGATTTTATTGTGATAAAAAATAAAAATACAATTCAAATAGATTATGATAAAATTACATTTCCATTAGAATTAAGAAAGTGGAAAACAGGAGATTGCTTTTATCCGTTTGGAATGAAAACACGCCAAAAACTTAGCGATTTTTTTATAAACAACAAACTGTCCGTTTTAGATAAAAATGATGTATGGCTGCTGGTTTGCGGCGAAAAAATTGTTTGGATTGTGGGGCTGCGGGCGGATAATCGTTTTAGAATTGATAAAAAAACGCAAAAAATTTTGGAAATTTCTTTATTATAACAATTTTTAAGAGTTTTTTTTTATAAAAATTTATAACTTTGCAGTCAAAATTTTTTAATATAAAATTTTATTCACTTGATTTTTAATAATTTACATAAAAATAAGAAATGAACAGATTATTTCCCGCTTTAATAGCCGCTTTTGCCATGTTATTTGTATATTCCTGTAAATCAGAAGAATACGAAGAATGGCGAATGGTTAATGAAAATTGGTACAATCAGGCAAGAATTTCTTTTGCCGATTCAATTGATTATAAAATGACTTCTTCTGGCTTGATTTACAAGATTTTAGAACCAGGCTATCAACGCCGCCCAAACGACAATGACTGGGTTTATGTAACATACAAACGCACGTTAATTAATGGAACAACTTTTAGAGAAGACAGTGTTTGGTTGCGTCAACAATTAGATGTAGTTGCAGGCTGGCGCGAAGCGATGAAACTGATTGAGGACGGCGGGCATATCCAGTTTATTTTGCCTTATCAAATTGGTTATGGCAATACCGACTATGGACTTGTTCCTCCATATTCTACTTTGATTTATGATGTAAAACTATATCGGTCAGTCAATTAAAATTATTTTTACAATGAAAAAACTGCTCGCTTTTGCGCTTTTTCTTAATCTTTTTGCTGCGGTAAATGCTATCACACCCAGAGATATTCCTGAACCGCCCAAAGGAACCTATGTTACAAATCCTGATGGAATTTTGAGTGAAAGTACAGTATTTCAATTAAATAAAATGCTTGATTCGCTTGCGGTCAGTCATGGCGTACTTGCGCTCGTGGTGGCGGTTAATACCATTGGCGATAACGATATACATACTTTTGCCGTTGAAATCGGACAAAACGGTATCGGAAAAGAAAAGCAAGGAGTTGGCAAAGAAAATTCGGATAACGGACTTGTGGTGCTTTTTGTGCTCGACCAGCGCAAAATTGATTTTGCCACAGGCTACGGACTTGAAGGTACGCTTACAGACGCAATGTGCAAGCGAATTCAGATGCAGGAGATGATTCCGCTGTTTAAGCAAGGCGATTACAACGGCGGAATGATTGCAGGAATAAGCCGCGTGGTTGATTTGATAAAAGGTGATTATATTTCTACAGATGAAGATATTAACGGCAAAAAAACAGATTGGGAAGCCTTGAGCATCAACCTGTTAATTGGATTTTTTATAATTATGCTGATTACTTTTTTGCTGATGATGCAAACAGTAAATAAAGTGCGCACGAAAACTACTTTAACCACCAATCTCGATCAGGTAAAAGCCTTGAAAACCAACAAAAGCATTGTTTATTTAAAAGTTTTTGGTTTGATAATCCTTGCAGTTTTCATTATTGCTTTAATAACAGGAACAGCAGCGTGGTACTTGCTTTGGCTGCCGTTGATGCCTTTAAGTAACATTCCGTCAATTGTTTATTCAAGAAAGAAAATAATGTGGTTTCGCACGCAGCCTATTGAATGCACAGAATGTGGCGGGACAATGCGATTTGTTCCCGAAACCGAAGATGACAAATATCTTACTGTGGCACAGCAATTTGAAGAAAAACTTCACGCGGTTGATTACGATGTGTTTGAATGTGAGACCTGCAACAATCAAACCGTTTATCCTTACGAGCAAACCAATGCCTACGAGCCTTGTCCAAGTTGCGGAACGCGTGCTTATCATTTAGCAAGTAAAACTACCACAGTTCGTCCAACTTATATTTCGGCAGGCAATTTACGCGAAACTTACCAATGCCGTTATTGCAATTATCACAAGGAAATTGACAAACAAATTGCCCGCCTGACAGCCACGCCAACGTATGTCGGTGGAGTAGGGGGCGGAAGTTTTTCGAGCGGCAGCGGAGGATTTTCGGGTGGCGGCAGTTTCGGCGGCGGCAGTTTTGGCGGCGGCGGCGCAACAAGCAGCTGGTAGTTATACTATTCTAACAACATTAAAATTAATGCATAGATGCACTGTTTCTGTACATTGCAATTAATCTGCGTATTGCCTCATCTGTATCTTCCTTTTTGCCAAAAGCAGAAAAGCGCATATAACCTTCGCCGCAATGCCCAAAACCGCTGCCGGGCGTGGTTACAATATTGTGTTCGGTTAATAAATAATCAAAATAATCCCAACTTCGTTCATTGTTTGGAGTTTTTGCCCAAATATAAGGTGCATTTATGCCGCCAAAAACCGTGAAGCCTGCACGTTGCAATCCATTGCGGATTGTTTTTGCATTTTCAATATAAAAATCAAGCAATTGTTTTACCTGATATTTGCCTTCGGATGAATAAACCGCTTCAGCTGCACGCTGAATAATATATGCTGTGCCGTTAAATTTGGTAGATTGTCGTCTGTTCCAAAGCGCGTTCAGCGCAATATTGTTTCCGCATTCGTCTCGGGCGATAACCTGCTTTGGTATAACAGTATATCCGCATCGCGTACCTGTAAATCCAGCCGTTTTTGAAAATGAGCGAAATTCAATAGCCACTTCTTTTGCTCCGTCAATTTCAAAAATACTGTGCGGCACGTTGGCTTCTGTAATAAACGCCTCGTAAGCGGCATCGAACAGAATTATTGCGCTGCTTTTGCGGGCGTAAGCAACCCATTCGGCAAGTTGAGCGCGAGTTAAAGTTGCTCCTGTGGGGTTATTGGGATAGCAAAGATAAATCAAATCGACCTTAATTCCGGGCAATGCTGGTGTAAAACCGTTTTCAAAATTGCATGGCAAATATATAAGATTTGACCATTGACCATTGGCGTTTATCTCGCCTGCACGCCCAGCCATTGCGTTTGTATCAACATAAACAGGATAAGCAGGGTCGGTTATGGCTACTCGATTGTTGGTACTGAAAATATCGCCAATATTTCCTGTATCGCTTTTTGCGCCGTCAGAAATAAAAATTTCGTCTGATTCAATATCAATTCCGCGTGCGCGAAAATCGTTGTCGCGAATTGTTTCACGCAAAAATTCATAACCCTGTTCGGGTCCGTAACCACGAAAAGTTGCTACGCTAAGTTGTTCGTCTGCCGCTTTTTTTATTGCCTCTACTACGGCTGCAGGTAGCGGAAGTTTGATGTCGCCAATGTCCATACGAATAATATTATTATTTGGATTAGCGGATTTATATTCATTGACGCGGCGGGCAACCTCCGAAAAAAGATATGAAGCAGGTATTTTTAGAAAATTTTCATTAATTTTTGGCATATTTATTAAATTTTAAAATACAAAATTACACAATTTTCCTGTAAAAATATTATTTTTGCAAAAGAAAATTAAATTTAAAAATGGAACACGAACTGTATATTGCTCGTTGTTTGCAACTTGCGGCGTGTGGAGTGGGCTTTGTTGCGCCAAATCCTATGGTTGGGGCGGTGCTTGTTTGTGATGGAAAAATTATTGGCGAAGGCTATCATCACGCTTACGGACAGCCGCACGCAGAAGTGAATGCGATTGCTGAAGTAAAGGCGCAAAATGCCGAATTGTTATCAAAATCAACGCTTTATGTTAATCTTGAACCGTGCGCTCATTACGGAAAAACGCCGCCTTGCGCCGAATTGATAATTAGCAGCGGGATTTCCAAAGTTGTTATTGGAAATATCGACCCAAATCCTAAAGTGGCAGGCAAAGGCGTTAAAATGCTGCAAAATGCAGGAATTGAGGTGATTACAGGTGTTCTAGAAAATGAGTGTAGAGAATTAAACAAACGTTTTTTTACTTTTATTGAAAAAAAACGCCCTTATATTTTTCTCAAATGGGCGCAAACTGCCGATGGTTTTTTGGATAAAAAGCGCACAAATGCTTCTGAGCCGCCTTTGGTGATTTCAAATGAATTGACAAAACTGCTGACGCATAAAATTCGCACGGAAAATCAGGCGATTATGGTTGGTACAAATACAGCTTTGCTCGATAATCCGAAACTTTCGGCGCGGCGGTGGGAAGGGAAAAATCCTGTACGCCTTGTAATTGATGCCCACAGGCGCATTCCTGAAAATTTTAACATTTTTGATGGCACGCAGCCGACAATTATCTTTACTGAAAAAACAAATAATTTACATAAAAATAATGTTGATTTTGTTAATATTGATTTTTCAAAAAATATTATAAATAATTTATTAACAGCAATTTATCAGCAAAATATTCATTCTGTTCTTGTGGAAGGCGGACAAATGTTGCTGCAAAGTTTTATTCAAAGCGGTTTGTGGGATTATGCGCAGATGGAAATTGCGCCTTTTACTATCGGCAGCGGAATTGCTGCGCCCGCGCTGGCAAAATTGCCAACCAAAGAAACCGATTACAATGGACATAGAGTTTTAGAATTTGAAAATATCTAATAAATAGCAGGTTGAAGATAGAATTTAGAAGTTTGAAGATGGAAATTTTTTAAGAAATTATTGAAATTTATAAATAATGCTAATTGCAAGTTGATTTTTGCCCGTTATGGCAATATATTAAAAGCGTAACGTACGCAAAGCGCGAAAGCACGAAGGGTGAAGCGCCTCGTTTTGCAGGATTTGCAATTCTGCAAGTATGAACATTTTCTATCTTCCTCTTACTTGTTCCGCTACTTTTTCCATTAGCCAGCGTGGTGTGGAAGTTGCACCGCAAATTCCGATTTTTTTTGTTAAATCAATCTGTAACTCAACAACTTCTGCAGGCGAAGAGATAAAAAAACTGTTTGGATTTACCGTTTTGCTGCACTCAAAAAGTTGCTTGCCGTTGCTGCTTTTAGGGTCGCTGACAAATAGAATAATGTCCTTTTCACCTGCAAATTTTTTGATGTTCGGAATGCGGTTGGCAACCTGACGGCAAATTGTATCAAAATAGTGAAATTCAGCAGGTGGGATAATTTTATTTTTAATAATTTTTACCAAAGAATTAAATCCTTCAAGCGATTTTGTAGTTTGTGAGAAAAGATAAATATCTTGCTGCAAATCAATTTGTTGCAAATCATTTTCACTTTCAATGACAATCGCCGTATTTTCAGTTTGTCCAACAAGTCCATTAACTTCTGCATGCCCTTTTTTGCCGTAAATCACAATTTGAGCAGATGAATTTTTGATATTTTCGTAAGTTTTTTTTATGCGGTTTTGCAATTTTAAAACCACAGGACATGAAGCGTCTATCAATTTGATAATGTTGTTGTTAGCAGTTTGATAAGTTGATGGAGGTTCTCCGTGAGCACGCAGCAGCACGCTTGTATTGTGTAAATTGGCAAATTGCTTATGGTCAATAGTTTGCAAGCCCAATTGCTGCAATCGCGCCACCTCGCGCCCGTTGTGTACAATGTCGCCAAGGCAATACAGCGTTTTGCCGTCCGAAAGATGTTCTTCGGCTTTTTCTATGGCATTTATCACGCCAAAACAAAACCCTGATTTGTTATCTATTTCAATATCAATCATTTGTGTTGAATTTTAGATATTGTAATTTTAATCAAAAATAATTACCAATTGCAAAATAAAACTTAAAAACTTACTGTTTTTATTTTGTTCCAAAGCGCGAAGTATCAACTTCTTTGCGTTCTTTTTGCTGAACATTTCCGCCAAATTTGTAAGTTGCTGAAAGCGAAACATATCGCTGGTCTTGAAACACCCAAAAATACAGATTTTGTTTTTCATAATTCACGTCCATTGCACTTGGCATTGATTTGAAAATATTGTTGGCTCGCAAATTGATTTCGGCGCGTTTGTCGGCAAAAATCAATTTCAAGCCGCTGCTTAACCACGCAACAGCGGGTATTTCGCCCAAACCCTGAAGCGCCCGCGTCATTACATTGCCTTCAATATAGAATTTCAAAAGCGGTTTTTGCCAAAACGTGAAGTTATTTGTCCATTGCGAATAAAATATAAATTTCGATTTGTCGTAGGCAATATCGTGAAAATGAGAGTCTTTTGCGCGTTGGAAAATACCGTATAAAACCACTTGANTGTCGTACCATTTTTTTGTAAACGGAACAGTTGCCTGTATGCCTGTTTGATACATAAAGTCCTCATTTGTAGTTTGATAAATCAAATTTTTAGTTGTAGTTGATTGATAAGGCAACTGTACAAAATATTTATCCGCATAAAAATAAAACAGAGTCAGCGAATATTTTTGTTTTAAAATATAAGATAAATTTACAGAATATTGGTTGTACGGCAACAAATTCGGATTTCCATACACAACGGAATAATCGTTCAGATATGCGGTTGACGAAAGCGTTTCCCAATAAGATGGATAAACTTTTTGAGCCGCAAAATCAAACTGTACAATGTTCTGATAATCTTTTGAATAGAAATTTGCGCCAAGATTTGGGAAAAAATTTATCCGCTTATAATTGCCAAACCTGTAATATTCGCCTGTAATTGAGGCTTTTAAATTGAATTGCTGCGAAAAAGATTTTGAAACTCTGAAATATAAGTCGTAGGAATATTCATTTTGTTCAGAATCGGTGTTCTGTCCTGTTTTTCCGCTGTTTTCATCGTAAATTTGTGCGCTTTTCGTGTTTGCAAAATCAAATTTTGTTCCATAACCGACAGTCCAATTATTTTTCAAATTGTGCGATTTATCGACATAAGTCATCAATTTGCCGATTCGCTGGAACGTATTTGCAGTAAAAGAATTAACATCTTGATGGTTAAATGTTTGCAGAGTGTTGATTTGATAAAAAGTATAATCTGCGCCAACAGTAAAACCGATTTTTTGCGCGTTGTAATTCAACGCAATATTGTGCATTTGAGTTGGTTTTATGTTGTCTGTTGTATTAGTTGAGGGCGGAAAAGAATTACTTGTCGATTGTTGGCTATTTTTTTCAAAAGGAGATATTTGAACAGTATAAATTGCGCTAATACTTTGATTTTCAGAAAGTTCATAGTCAATTCCTGCGCGAATGCTGTGTTTTGTTTCTTTATATATTCCAATATTATCTTGAATGATGTTATATAATTGATTATCAACAGTATGATTGGATTTTAAATGAAAATCGTTATGAACTTTAAATGTGGAGAAGTTGTACAGAAAATCGCTGTAAATCTTTGAGTTATTATAAAAAAGACTGATTCCACTGTTAAAATCGGCAAAAGTGCGTTGAGCGTAAGTTGCATTTGCCTGACCGCTAAAACTTTTATTTTCAGAATGTTTTATCACAATATTTATTGCCGCTCCGTTGCCTGCGTGATATTGCGGAGGCGCACTGTACATCACTTCCGCCTTATCTATCTGTGCGGCGGGCATTGCTTTTAGCAGTTGAATTACCTGTTCCTGCGTCATTGTAGTCGGTTTTCCGTTTATCAAAATCGTCAAAGCGTTTGCCCCTGCCAATACGACGTTTTCTTTATCTTCGCGCACACCCGGCAAAGCCAAAATCGCTTCATAGGCATTGGAAGCCTGATTGCTTGCAAGCAACACGGGCATATTATAAGCCAAAATTCCGTTTTCAATTTTCAAAAGCGGACGCTGCCCTTCTACAACAACTTCTTCCAGCGCATTATCTCTGATTTCCAAAATAATATTCAGAAAAGTTTGATTTGTAAAAATCTGACTGTAAGGTTTATACAAAATATGCTGCACTAAAATACGAAAATCTTTAAGCGAATTTTTAAAAGAAAAATTTCCCAAACTGTCGGAATAAACCGCTTCAACAAACACAGAATCAGATGTTTGTAAAATTACTGTCGCCAAATCTATTGGCTCGTTTTTGGAATCGGTAATTTTACCTGAAATAATGTTTTGAGCCGCAACAGCCAAAGTATTTATCAAAAGAATGAAAATTATTGGAAATAAAATTATTTTTTTCATAATATTTTATATTCTAAATTTATTTTACAAGTTTTAAATATAAATCCTTGAAATTCAAAATAATTTCTTTATATTGCAGCAAAATATCCTGTCCTAAATTTCCATCAAAAAGTCGTGAAAATTCGTAATCGTTGGCAATAACCGAAATTTCGGGTAATGTGCCGATAGTTTTGCCTATTTTGTAAGAAAAATTTTTCAGCGTATATTCTTCCGACTCTTGCAACCCTCCTGCGCCGCCGCGCATAACTTGGTTTTTTTTAGTGTTTTGCAAAATATTTTCTTTATGTTTTTCAAAATATTTACAGGAAAGTTCCGATGTTTTTGCTCCTGTATCCAAGCGGAAAAGCAAAGTGTCGTTTTGGTTAAAAACCTCAATTACAGGATTATAACCATCTAAAAACATATTTTTTCCGCTTTGCCGTTTCGCCTTGCGTGGAACGATAATTTTTCCTGTTTGCTCAAAACGAATTTCCTGCATCTGCATAATTTGTGGAAAGCCTACAAGTCCATAAATCGCATAATCTACCTGTTCAAAAGTTAAATCGCTCTGAGGAGAAACGAGGAACACAACGTTTTCAAACAAAATATCGCCAACATAAAAACTGTCTGCCACCGCTAATTTAGGTTGAATTTGTAAATGCGTGGAAGTAAGCACTTTAATATCAACAGGCAGAATCGTCATATTCATCAGTTGGGCAATGCTATCGGAAATCATAGCAAAAGATGCGCCTGTATCGAACACAAATTGACTTTGAACATTTCCCCTGACAACAGGCACGAGAAGATGATTAAATTTATTTCTAAACGATTGTAATTCAACATCTTTCGGCGGGCGGTTGATTTTTTGAGGCGGAATGTTTTTCAAAGTTGAAAAAAGTGCGACAGTATTTTCATAATTGTCAATTTGCGTACTGTCCAACCCGTTGGAAAAGTTTTTAATGATTTTCTCATAATTTTCTGCAACTTTTGCATAATCAAATTTTTGCATCGCATTGAGCGCATAAAAACTTGATAAAGAACGATTTACATTTTGCCAAAGGCTGTCTGTCAATGTTTTTTTGCTGTAATATTTTTCAAGTTTGTTGGCAAATGCTTCCGCTTTTTTATAATTACCAAAAGCCTGCTGCACAAACATTTGACTAAAAAAATACGTTTGCGGCTTGACTGTTTTTTTATTTTGTTTCAAAAAATCGTTTAACTGAAAAAACTGCTTGTTTTTCAATAAATTTGAACAGATTGAATCATTTTGGCAAAAAATTTTAAAATTGTTTGTCAAAAATAAAACACACAATATCAGTATAAGATTTTTTTTCTTCATTTTTTCTGCTGCAAAATTAATAAAAAAACTGCAAACCCCGCTTTCTCAAGTTTTGGTTTGCAGTCCTTGCAATGTTATGAAATATAAAATTATATTATTTTTATTTTATTCCCAATTTTTGTTTTACCAAATTTGTTATATCATTTGCATTTGGAGCAATAAATAAAAGCACCTGTGTACTTTCGTCAATAATATAGGTAAAACTGTTTTCTGCTCCTACCTGTTCGATTGCTTTTTTCACTTTATCCACAACTGGCTGCATCAATTTTTGCTGTTCAGTTTGCAATTCGTTGCTTGCCGTTTGTACAAGCGTATTCATACGTTGTTCCATATCTGCAAGTTCGCTCTGCTTTGCTTCTCTCATCGCAGGCGACATATTGTCTCCATTTTTCTGCAAATCAGTAATTTTTTTTGCATACTCTTCACGCATTTTCAGCAAATCGGCTTCCCATTTAGATTGCAGGTCGTTGAGTGTTTTTTCAATTTTTGTACGTTCAGGCATCGCCTGCATAACGTCAGAGGTATTGACGTGTCCTATTTTTAATTGTTGTGCCATAGCGAAAAATGGCAAAGCGCAAAACATCAGCGCAATAACGATTTTTTTATTCATTTTTATTTTTTTATTTTAAAATTAAAATTATTTTTTATAATCTAAAAAAGTGTGCAAAAGTACAAAAATTATTTTGAATAACCTAATTGCTTTAATACTTCATTGCTAATATCAAGTTTTGGTGCAGAATAAATGATATTCATAGACGAACTTTTGTCGAAAACAATATCAAATCCCTGCTTTTTGGATACTTCCTGAATCGCGGCAAAAACATCGTCCTGAATAGGCTTCATCAAACTTTCGCGCTTTTTGAAAAGTTCGCCGTCAACGCCAAAATATTTCTTTTTGAGTTCCTGCGCGGCTTTTTCCTTTTCAACAATTTCATTTTCGCGCTTTACTTTCATATCTTCCGAAAGAAAAACCAGTTCGGTTTGATAGTTTTTGTACATTGTTTGCACTTCCTGCATTTTGGCATCAACTTCCTGCTGCCATTTTTTTGACACTAAGTCGAGTTGCTCCTTTGCCGATTCGTATGACGGAATATTTTTCAAAATATATTCCATATCTACTACCGCATATTTTTGCGCGTTGCCAAAAGCCGCAAACGCAACCAACGCGCTGAAAATCAATAATATCTTTTTCATTTTTGTGCTAATAATTTTTTTTTAATTAATAAAATATTTATTTTAGAACAAAACACAAGCAAAAATTAAACCAAACTTTTTTATTTCAAAAATTATTTTAAAAAAATTGGCTGGTATTTAGAATTTTTAAGTTTTAAAATCGTAAATGATTACAATTCCTGTCCGAGTACAAAGTGGAAATGACTTCCGCTAACTTTGGTTGCACCGGGTGTGCGGTCGAAACCGTAAGCCCAATCAATACCCAAAAGTCCGAACATTGGCAGGAAAATACGCACGCCTGCGCCCGCCGACCGCGCCAAATTAAACGGATTATAATCTTTCATGTTGAAAAAACTGTTACCTGCTTCCACAAATCCCAATGCCCAAATTGTTGTGTTGTTTTGCCCGAGAATAATCGGATAACGCACTTCAACTGTAAATTTGTTATACACATAACTTGAAGCAGAAGTTGCAGAAGAAGTTGCATTACGCGGCACAACATAAGGCGCGCCTGCATCGTATCCGCGCAAAGGAATGTATTCCATTCCCATTGTATATGCGCCCGAATAGGCAGACATTCCGTCGCCGCCGAGCATAAAGACTTCAAAAGGCGAACGGGCGTTTTTATTAAAATGACCCAAATAACCGAATTCGGCGCGAGTCATAAGTACAAATTTTTCTCTGTTATCAAGCGGAGTAAATGTTTTGGCGCTGAATTTCCATTTGTGATATTCTATAAAACGATAACGTTCTGCAAACGGAATTTTTGTGTAATCTTTTCCATTAAGTAATGAATAAGGCGGGGTAATTTTCAAACTTAACGAAAAAGTTGAGCCGCTACGAGGATAAATCGGATTCATTACAGAATTTCGGCTTATTGTCAAACCGATTGCAGGATTGTGGAACACGCCTTCGGTTACCGATTTGTTGTTTTCATCGTACAAGCCCATATACGGCCAGTCGTGCATTGTATAAAGTTGGTACGAAAGTTCGCCGTAGAAAGTGAAATAATCGTCAGGCCATTTTAATCGTTTTCCGTAACCTATTGAGCCGACTATTGTTTGAATAAATTTGCCAGGGTCAAATTCCGAAGAACCGTAATTATAATTATTGCCATAAATATTATAACCATTCATAGAATTGTAAGGATTATAATAACTTGAATAACTGTTGTTAAGGAAACGATTGCTGTATGAATTTTGTCTTGCCCAATAGAACGACACCGAAAGCGAATTTGGGCGTTTCCCTCCAAACCAAGGTTCTACAAACGAAATACTTGCAGAATTGTATGCCAAACCGCTGCTGCGGAAATTCAAAGAAAAGGTTTGTCCCTCGCCCTGAGGTACAATTTTATACATTTTTGGAGTGAAAATATTTTGGATTGCAAAATTGGTAAATTTCAATCCAACGCTGCCTACAAAGCCTGTTCCGCCCCAACCAGCCGAAAATTCAACTTGGTCGCTGCTTTTGGTTGTCAAACCGTAATTAATATCAACAGTTCCATTTTCGGGGTCGGGCAATACTTCGATATTTTTATACACGCTTTCGGGGTCGAAAAGTCCCATACGCGCAATTTCGCCCAGCGAGCGGATAATATCCGACTGGCTGTAAAGTTGTCCGGGTTTTGTATAAAGTTCGCGGCGGATAACGTGTTCATATACACGGTCATTGCCTGTAATTCCTACATTATTTATTGTTGCCTGCCTGCCTTCGTAAATCCGCATTTCAAAATTAATAGAATCGCCGTCAATACTCACTTCAACAGGTTCGATATGCGCAAAAAGATAGCCACGGTCGTTATAAAGTTTGCTGACAGCATCGTCATTTACTTGCAGACGGTCGTTAAGAAGTTTGTGATTATAAACTTCGCCTTTTTGAATGTTCAAAATCTGACTCAAATATTCAGTTGGATAAATTGTATTACCAACCCAATTCAAATTCCCAAAATAATATTTTTTACCTTCATCAACGGTTATATAAACATTAACCAATTTACCATCAACATGCACAACGCTATCTGCAACGATATAGGCATCGCGGTAGCCAGCGTTGTTGTAACGTTCAACAAGCAGATTTTTATCTTTATCAAATTCGTCGGGAAGAAATTTTTTGGAACGGAAAAAGTTATACCATTTACCTTTTTCGTTTGTTTTTTTCATCGCATTGTCAATTTTCATCTGATTGAGAACAGTATTTCCCGTAACAATAATTTTATTGACTTTTATTTTTTCTTTTTTATCAACAGCCACATCTACAATAACATATCCCGATTTTTCGGGGTCGTCTTTCTGGTAAATTTTCACATCGGCATCTGAAAATCCTTTTGCTGCCAAATGTTTTTTTACAATTTGTTCGGCGCGGTTAGTAATGTTTGGCGTAATTTGATTGTCTTTAAGAATGCCGATAGATTTTTCCAAATCCTCTTTTTCACTTTTTTTAACTCCTGAAAAATTAAGTTCCGAAACGCGCGGACGCTCTTTAAGGCGTATTTCGAGCCAAATGCGGTTGTCATAAATTTTTGTTGCTGCAATTTTTACATCAGAAAACAAACCCTGACGTACAAAACGCTTGACCGCGGTTGTTATTTCAGTTCCCGGAATTGTAATTGTGCGCCCAATATCAAGCCCCGAATAACCGATAACGGCAAATTCATCAAAATTGGGCGCGCCACTAACCGTTATACCGCTGATGGTATATTGTTTTGCGGGGGCATTGTATGCAATATCAGGATTGTAAACGGTGTCATTAGGCAAGGAGGCAACCTGCGGCATTTGTGAGTTGTTATTTTCAATATCGCTATTGCCAAAAACAACAGACTGCCCCTGTGCACTGCAAATCAGAAAAATTGTGGTTAAAAAAGTAAAACAAATTTTGCGAAACATATATTTTTTGTTCGTTAAAAATAAGACGGCAAAAGTAATGAATATCTTTGAATTTTCAGTATTAAAAAGGCAAATAAAAAGAATTATTTAACAAAAAATTGCATTATTTATGGAAAAACCTGATTTTAATCTTAATTTAAAAATATAAAAAAGAAAAATTTTATCTGAACGCGGAAAAGTTTTTATAACATGAGTTTTGAATAAGTGATAGCCCGCTATGGCTTGCATATCAATAGAATACGATTTAATACAACAATTAAAAAAGTATTATACATTATGAAAATTTTCGCAAAAATAAGCAAAATTTAATTTTTATTCATTTAAAAAAATATTTTTACTGTTTTTGTATTAAAAAGTTGAATTGATATTGTTGACACTACTAATGATGAATTTAACTTTTTTATCTTAACATTTTTGCCATTTGTTCAATACACTTTTTCTTTTGTTCCAAATTAGGATAGACATACAAGTTTAAGTTTAGTGTTGTACTGATATTTGAATGCACAAGGATGACACTGACGGTTTTGTAATCGCAATTGCTTTCGATACAGCGCGTAGCAAAACTGTGGCGCAAACCATGAAATTTCAGTGTTAGAGCATTTTTTCCATCGGAAGAAACAGAATGCAAGTTTTTGGGCTTGCCTCTTTCTTCTGAAAAAATTTTAACTCATTTTTCCGTCTGAAAGTTGCATTTGTGAGTTGAATTTACAATATTATATTCAATAAAACGATATGTGTCTGAAAATCAATGAGTCCCGTAGGGATTATCTCTCGGTAGAAATTGAAACACCGTCAAAAATTGCAAGCCGTAGGTTTACAACCAAAACAAAGCACAGGGTGCATTCCCTACGGAATATGGGCTTTGATTTATAAATCTTTTCTGTCGAGCGAGAATGCGTAGCAACATTCAAAAATCCTGATTCTTAAATCAATTCTAAACGTTTTTTACTTATACACTTATATATCAAATAGTAGTTTGCCTTGGCTGATACTGTTATATAATGCAAATGACAGGCATTTTGCCTGCCATTTGCATTGTTTTTTTCTACAATATTTCTGTAAACCACACTGCAAAAACAAAAGACACAAAATGTTTTTATAAATATGGAATTTAATTCCAAATTTGTAAAAACTTTATCCTTCTATTTCTCGTTTTTTTATAAATTTAGCAGGATTGCCGCCTACGTTATTTTTGTATGTTTTTTCAACAATAATAATTTTTTAACCAATATTCAAAAGTTGGGTCTTGCAGTACAATCTTATTGTCAGGTAAAATATCAATCAAATCCTTTTCCTGCAAGGCTTTTTTTATGTTTTTAATATTGGCGGAAGTTCCTAAATCATATTTTTTCAACGTTTCTTTTGCCGTAAAATTGTGTTCACCAACTGCAACTGCGGTTAAAAAACTGATTTGACGCACATTCAAACTGTCAATTATATTTGTAAATAACAAACTCAACTGGTCAATTAAATCTTCCAGTGCAGTTTGCAATATTTGCTCATTACATTTATATTCGGTACGCAACCACGCCTGCTGGCTGTATTGCTGCGTGTAATATGGGTGATTTTGCATTGTGTCGGCAATCTGCCCTGAAAGTTCAGCAGAAATATACTTGTTAGTTGCTGCGAAACGTTCCGTAATAAATTTCACCCAATTTTCACGATTTATTTTTTTTAGAAAAAGAATATCGCCAAACTTATAGAACGGCATATCATAACCGTTGAAAATGTTTATCAACAAATGCCGTTTGCTGCCGTAAAGACAGTAACAAACTTTGTCGTGCCGTTGCCAATGCGCCCGTAACATTCGTTGAAAAGCAATCGAATCGCGATAATCGTTTATGTTTTGAAATTCGTCTATGCAGACTATTACTTTTTTCCCTGTATCGACAGCAATTTGTTGAGGTAAATCCAATATTTCGTCAAAACTTCGTTGCGGTTCTTTAAAATCTATTCCAAATGAAAATTCATAAGTTTGTGTTGTGTCCGAAAATGAAATATTTGGCACAAAACGACCAAGATATTTTTTTACTCCTTCTACAAATTCTTCCCATTTGCCTGTCGATGCTTTCAGAATTTCATTAGCATAAATCTTAAAAAATTGTTCTTCGGTACGACAGTTAAAAATATCCAAATGACATATAATAAAATCTTCACTGCGCTCTTTCCGCAATTCTTCTGTAGCACGATTGACTAATGAGGTTTTGCCCCATCTGCGCGGCGAAATAATAATCGTGTTTATCAAACCGGTAAAATTATTTTTCAGCAATAGCAATTCTTTCTCCCGATTTGTATAATTATCAGACAATGCGAGTCGACCGTAAACAAAAGGCGTTTCCATATCGAAATTTATTTTTTTGCAAATTTAATAAAATTATTTGAAATAAAATTATTTCAAATAAAACTATTTAAAATGCAATACAATTTTTTATTCTTTTATTTCTCTTTTCTTAATAAATTTTGCAGGATTGCCGCCTACGACCGTATAGTCTGTTACATATTTTCTATCGAAAGCCCGCGATATTCAATCTCATAGCCTTTTAATTTAGCAAGCAAATTTTGCGACTTTTGTTTGAGTTGTTCCAAGTTGATGTTTTTTGCTTGCCTCTTTACTTCAATAATAATGGCGGTTTTCTCGTATTCATTCAGTGCCACAATATCAATTTCATTTTGGTTGCCACTTTCCCAGTATGAAGCTATTTGCGACAAATTTTCTTCTGTCGATATTTTTGTCCTGAAATATCGTTCTAAAATCAGTCCACTGTATGCCGTATAATCACGAGCAATTATATCTTTCACATAATCATAATTTTCCATCTCCACAGCGCCTCGGTACTTGTAAATAAAGCGAAACCAGAAATTCAAGAAATTGTCGTTAATACGGTATTTTACCGCTTTGCTTGCAGGCTTCGCCAAAATCGGACGAATTTTTGTAATCAAGCCAAATTCATTTTCCAATTTGTCTAAGTATCCACCCAAAGTTGTTCCCATAATGGATTCCATTTCTGAACGCGATGTTTTTGAAGAAGCTATCAGCATCAGAATTGAAAAATAATTTCCGTAGTCCTTACCAAATTCATCAATCAGCACATTTTTACCCTCATCCAAAAAAAGTGAATTTACTGAAAATATCTCATTTAGAATTTTTTTCACCGTAAATGCTTTGGCATCCACAAGTAATTCTACATATTTTGCCACACCTCCGGTAAAAAGATAAAAAGAAAGTAAATCTTCGTTTGTATATTTTGGGTAATGATCAGATAGAATTTCCTTAATTGTTGGAATATCAAATGTCTTTAGATGCAAGCGAGCCGTAGCCCTACCAAAAAGCGGTTCTTTGGAATTTTCAAAAATCTGTTTCATTAATGAATACACTGAGCCACAAAGCACAAGATTCAACTTGCTGTTTTGTTTGTGTTTATCCCACAGATTTTGCATTTCGCTATAAACGGCGGAATTTATATTCCGAAATTCCTGAAATTCATCAATTATTAGCGTAAAATGAAGATTTTCAGACAAATTCATCAAATAACCGAACACTTCTTTAAAAGTGCGCATGACACCATAAATCGTTATGCCAAGTTTATTTTGAATTTCTCCCGTAAATTCTTCACAGAGCAATACCTCGTTTTTCTTTTCAACAAAGAAATAGACAGCTTTTTGTTGAGAATATGCAATTGAAAGCAACGATGTTTTTCCAATACGCCGCCGCCCCACAACAAAAGTCATTTGGGCTGTTTCTAAAGACTTTTGTTCAATATTTTTGAGCAAAGATATTTCTTTTTCTCTATTATAAAACTTTAGCATAATTGCATTTCCAAACAGGCACAAAGATACGATTTTTTCTAATTGTAACACACATTACAGTAATAACGGTTACGTTTTTTATTCTTTTATTTCTCTTTTCTTAATAAATTTTGCAGGATTGCCGCCTACGACAGTCCAAGGCTCTACATCTTTGAAAACCGCCGCCCGCGCGCCTACTACTGCACCTTCGCCAATTGTAACGCCGGCCATAATGAAACTTTCGGAAGCAATCCACGCTTTGTCTTTTATAATAACAGGTTTGGAAAACCACTTGAAATCAACAGTTTCAATATTGTGCGAAGCAGTATAAAGAGATGCCTTTTGCGAAATAATTACATTTGCCCCAATGATTATTTTATCTGCATTGTAAAAATCTACACCTGATGCAATAGTACTGTATGCACCCATTTCTAAATTCCATGGTGCATAAATCTTTGCACCTGAATAAACGTTTGCCGTTTTGTGAACTTTTGCACCAAAACACTTTAACAAAAACAAGTTCCAACGCCTGCCTAACGAGCGCGAAATTGGACGTGCCAAAACCACCCATACAATATTCCACAAAAAACGCAAAACCTGCTCTTTGCGGGTAGAAGCGCGTTTGTATTGTGAAATGTCAATTTGCTGACTCATAATATTAAAACCAAAATAAAGATAAGAAAGTTTGTTTAAATCTAATACAAATTTTTATTTCAATGCTTCAATCATTTTTTCCGCCGCTTTTTCTATCGAAAAATGTTTTTGATAAGCGAAAAAAGCGTTTTCACCCATTTCCGTTTTTTCTTTTTCGGACAAAGATAAGAATTTTTTTAATTGTTTGTAAATTTCTTCTTCCGTATCATTTGCAATAAGTCCTCCACCCTCGCTTTCTATTTCGCGCCAAATATTGACTTTATTTGTGATTAAAACAGGTTTTCGGCAAGCCATCGCTTCTACTATAGCAATGCCAAAATTTTCCTGATGGCTCGGCAACACAAAACATTTGCAGTTATAAAACGCACCCCACTTATTATCGCCGCTTAACATTCCTGCAAAAAGAATGTTTTTATTATTTTCTGTCAAGTTTTGCATATCTTTTGCATAATTACTTTCCAAAGAGCCGGCAATAACGAGTTGAGGCAGCCCCTCTCCAGCCCTCCTCAAAGGAGAGGTAGTATCTGTTTGTAACTTATTATATGCTTTTATTAACAAATCAACACCTTTTTTCTGGTGAATGCGGCTCAAAAACAGAATAAAGGGCTTGCCGTTCCACGCAGGAACTTTTTCAGCGAAAGCGATTGTCATTTTCTCTGAAAATGCAGGCGGCGGCTGAATACCGTAACCTATGTTTAATTCTCGCTTTGGTTTATATGGGCAGAAAGGCTCACGTGCTAAACGTAATTCTTCTTCGCAAGTAAACAAAATCCCATCTGCATCATTAATTACTTTATTCTCAATTAATTTCCAATAAAACCAATTCCTGATTGCTTTTAATTTTCGTTCTTTTGCTTTTTGAAAATAAGGATCAAGCATTCCATGAGGCATCACGAAAAGTTTCGGGAAAATTTTGTTTGCATTTTTATATTTTTTCCATGCATTGAGAGTTGCATAACTGTGAAACATCCATAATCCGTGAATAACCACAGCATCGAAACAATGAAAATTCTCTAACAGAAAAGGTATCAGTTTTTTATTGTAACCTAAAGCCGTTTTTGCTTTACCAAGTGTATGAATAACAAAATCGTCTTTCTCCAAATAATCTGCTTGCGAATCATCAAAACACACAACCTCATTTTCCACTCCCAATTTTTTCATTTCAGGAATGGAATTCCTAATGCCCTGCGCAGGTCCGCCACCTTTAGGATTCATTGAAGATATAATACGTAGGATTTTCATAGTTTATTTTTCCGCTAAATAATTCATTTTCATTTGATCTCAAAGAAATAAAAAGTTTTTGGAATAACAATATAAAATCACAATCTAATGCGGTTTTTGTGTTATAAAACTTGGCTTTATATCTTGTAAAGATTGATGGCATAGCATACTTTTAAAATACTATCTAAAATTTATCACAATAACGATTTCCAAAAAAAATAGCAACTAATTTATCTGGTAAAAAATTTATAAAATGAAGAAATGCCCAATACAATGAGGCATTAAGAATACCAAAATGTTTTTTGCGAAAATAAAAATTAATCTTAGGATTTGCTCCTAATGGCGAATATAATATTTTTAACCTATCTCTTATATTTGTATTCCATTTCCTAACTCTGCAAAAATTATTGCTGTACCCCAATGCTATAGCTCTTCTTGTAGAATAAACTTTAATACCTGCTTTAATTGCTCGTAATCCATAATCTACATCACCCAAATCGTGTTGAAATTTGGGGTCTAAAATTCCTATTTTATCAACAACTAATTGTGGAATTAAAACCACATTACCGTTCATAAAAGTTATTTCCTGCAGTGCTCCTGTTCCATGCAATAAATTTTTATGTTTATCATAACCTCCGTAAATTACTTTTTGATTAAAGTCTTCAATTAAACCCGAAATAATACTATTCCCTCCCGTTAAATTATAGCAATTTATAAGTTCTTCAAAGAAAATAGGATACAATTCTATGTCATCATTTAGCCAAAGGTAATAATCATAACTTCTTTTTTTAATTGCATAATTCCAAGCAGTGTACATTCCACGACTCCAATACAGATTTCCGTTTCCTGTAATTATATATACCTGTGGAAATTTTGCTTTTACTGCCGCCAAAGTACCATCAGTTGAACCATCGTCAACAAGAAAAACTTCAGAGTTGGGCAAAACCTCCATAAGAGAAGACAAACAAGCAAGTGTTTTCTCTTTGCGATTGTGGCAAGTTATGAGTACGGCTATTTTCATTGAATAATTTGCTTTATAATTTTAGCAGGATTACCTGCTGCAATACAATTTGATGAAATATCCCTCGTAACAACACTACCGCTACCTATAATTGTTCTATCTCCTATTGTTACTCCTTTTAGAATTATACAACGAGTACCAATTAAGACATCTTCTCCTATTACAATTCCTTTTTTCTTGGCATTAGGTCTATCTGTTAGGTAATTTCTTCTTTCTATAAAATCTAACGAATGAGTATCAGAATCCATAATTATACAATCTGCTCCAATTTTAGTCCTTGAACCGATTTTCAAAGACTCAAAAACCCAAAGACAAGATGAACTGATACCAACACTATCTCCAATAACAAGTTTTGCATTATTTTCTAATTCAAAAGCACCTTGTATATTACGAGATAATGGATTAAAGCCATTACCGCTCGAAAAAACAAAGTTATTACCTATTACAATTTCGCAATTATCACCTTTCCTAATATATATTCTATTGAAAATTAATGAGTTTCTACCCAACTTAAACCCATAATATTTGAGTTTAAGTCTATTAAAATAGATGTAATATCTTCTGACTATTTTTTTTATAATTTTCATATAAATATAGAAACTGTTGTAAATTTTAAATCTAACAATTATAAAACGATAAAACAGTAAAGATGAATTTGCGAATTATGTTCACAAATCTAAATTGAAGATATACACTACATGCCAAAATATTGTTTAAAAGCATTCATATCACACAATAGATTCCAATTTTTTTTCAACCAATCAATATCTTTTCCCCACCATTTGTTTTGTAATAAAAAATTTATTGTTTCTTCGTCATAACGATACTTTATCACTTTAGCAGGAATACCACCAACAATTGAATAAGGTGGAATATCTTTGGTAACAACGGCATGAGCCAATACCACTGCCCCATCTCCAACAGTTATACCACCAACAAGCATTGCTCCTTGTCCAATCCAACAATCAGAACCAATAACAATGGAATAACTTTCATCAACAAGCAAAAATTCTTGATACATTTGGCTTGTGGCAAAAGTACTACCATTTCGCTTGCGTAAAGAATAAAAAGCAGGATTAACAGTTACAAAAGGCTCTGTATAAGGGTGTCTGCCATCGTTTATTTGGACAAAAGGTGCAATACACGAAAAACGACCAATTTTAATATGTGATTGCAAATTACAATTCTGCCCAATATATGAACCAAAACCCATAAAGCCCGAAAACATTGAATTATTATATATTTTATTCATTCCTTCAAAAACGGAATTCTTAGATATATTAACATTACGACCTATTTGGAGTTTGTGCCTAAATTTTAATCTGAAATAAATATTTTTAATCAAACTCTTCATATTCAATTAAATTTATTTTATTAATCGTTGTTATTTATTAATTTTAGTCAAGAAATCATTATATCGTTTTCCATACGCTTCCCATAATAAATTATCTTTTAAAGCATCACCCGCATAATCTCGTTTTCCTGCGGGTTGTGTGTCTGCAAGTTTTAAAGATTCTTTTATACATCTACCTAATTCATCAACCGTATATTCCTGCATTTCAATAATCCATTTTTTATCATCTAAAAAATCTTTTAAATCGGGGGCACCTGTATTTTTTGAACAAACTATTGGTAATCCACAAGATATCGCTTGCGATAATACCATTCCAAAGCCATCTGTTCTTGAAGGAAGAATAAAAACCTTTGCCTGTTTATAATAGTTTATCAGTTCTGATTGTGCAACAGGATTGATATGCGTAAAATTAATATCTTTTGGAAATTCCAAATCAATTATTGAGCCTACATGTAAAAAACGTATATTTAATCTGCGAATAGTTTCTACAATCAAATCACAGCCTTTTAGGTATGACCAATTGCCAACAAAAATAACATCATAAGCATCGTCTGTTGGTTTATCTGTTGGATAAAACTGACGCAGTGAAGCTCCATAAGGATTAACAAAAAGTTTTTCTTTGGGATAATTATATTCCAAAAAACTGCGTTTCTGATACATAGAGGCAATGGAAATATAATCAGCATGTTTATAACCTTCCAAATCGTAATCCAAATAAAGTTTGGGCATTGGTGTCTTTCCTTTTAATGCAGGATTACCTTCAGCTGCTTTGATGTATTCAAGCACATGAACTGAACCTCGTTCCAGAATAGTAATTGCACTATATTTTTTTTTTGCATATTTTAAGGAATAAACATGCATAGGACTTTGCCCTATAAACACATCGCATGGCTTCATTATCCACGCTGTTATATAATCAAACATTCTTTTATACAAATAATATATATATCTATGTACTGACCTCAATTTAAAAATTGAGCATACTTTAAAAAAAAACAGAAAAGGTAATGCCCAATAGAAAAAAGAATAATTACATTCTTTTTTTAATCCAAACTTTACGGCACGTTTTGTTGGCACATAAGAATAAAATCTCACCGTGTGTCCAAATTTTTCAAGCTCTCGCGCTGTATCTAATAGATGAGAGCGTCCTCCAAAAGAAGCAATATTAATTTTCATATTTATTTAGTTATTTTATTCTTATTATTTATTA
>JGI20171J14444_1000043_pt1 | contig 43673 bp, 40 predicted proteins | sample TergutNc150P4_FD_14444 | JGI IMG/M metagenome (IMG submission 14444) | reverse complement strand
TCGCCCATAGCAGAAGGCGAGCCAGTGGTGGAGGCTTCTGCAGCGGTCGTGCCTGCAGGGCTCGCTGCGGCAGTTGCCGCCCCGGCAGCCGATTCACCAGCAGACACTGGTTTTGCCGCCCCTGCTGAGAGCTCCTACGTTGTTGCTGACGCGGAGTAATGCCTGAAAACACTGATGCTCCACGCACGGAGCAGTAAAACTTGGGAAAGGAAAAAGCATGGCAGAAGTAAGCGCCAAAATGGTCAAGGAGCTACGCGAAATGACCGGTGCAGGGATGATGGAATGCAAGAAGGCTCTGATGGAGGCGGAGGCCGACATGGAGAAGGCAGTCGATGTGCTGCGTACCCGCGGCTTGGCCGCCGCCGCCAAGAAAGCCGGGCGGGCAACGAACGAGGGGCTGATCGTGGCAGCGGTTTCTGACGATATGCGCACTGCTGCTCTAGCTGAGGTAAACTGTGAGACCGATTTCGTCTCTCGCAATGATGTTTTCGGTAACTATGCGGCCAGAGTGGCGGCAGCAGTGCTGGAGAGCGACCCCGCCGACCTTGAGGCATTGAAGCAGGCTTCGGCAGGCGGTATCAGCGTTGACGAGATGATCACCGAGGCCATCCACACTATCGGTGAGAATATTCAGATATCCCGTTTCGTGCGGCGCTGCGTGGACACCGGGGCGATCTCCAGCTACATCCACGCTGGCGGCCGCTTGGGTGTTCTTGTTCTCTACAAACTTGGCAAGCAGGAGACGGCTGGCCTTGAGGGCTTCAAGACTATGGCCAAAGACATCGCCATGCAGGTGGCAGCGGCTAACCCGGCAACCGTGTCCCGTACCGATTACTCTGAGGAAGTGATCCAGCACGAGTTGTCCATCTACCAAGCCCAAGCTGCTGAGTCCGGCAAGCCCCAGAACATTCAGGCGAAGATGGCAGAGGGGCGCTTAGAGAAGTTCTACCAAGAGAACACCTTGCTGGAACAGGCCTTCGTTAAAGACCCGGACATTACGGTGAAAGGGCTTGTGGCTGCCCAGTCTAAGTCTCTCGGCGACGAGATCGAGGTTATCGCCTTTGAGCGCTTCGAGCTGGGGCAAGGCTGACGATATCGATTGAGATGCGGATATCTGGGGCATAGCCGAACAACAGGCCACGTCGCCATATGGCGACGTGGCCTGTTGTTCGGTGGTCGGCAGATGCCCATGCCCCGGCCTCTCTGTGACACTTGGTTGCCAATAACTGATGTCTGCAATGTTCAGCTAGGGCTACGAGCAAACGGATTGCTATAATCAGCTTATGAACGTAGACGTAAACGAGGTAGAGATTTGTCGGAGCAAACAGCAACTGGTTACAGTTATAAGTACCGTCGTGTCCTGCTGAAGCTTTCCGGAGAGCACTTGGCCGGCGAGCAGGGCTATGGCATCGATCCTCGGGTCATCAGCAGTTTGGCTGCTGAGATCAGCCGAATCAAAGAAGAGGGCGTCGAACTGGCTATCACTGTTGGTGGTGGCAATATATTCCGTGGCCTAGCTGCCTCCACCGAGGGCATGGACCGTTCGCAGGCCGACTATATCGGCATGTTGGCGACAGTGATGAACTCCTTGGCATTGCAGGAAGCCCTAGAGCGCGTCGGTGTCTTCACCCGGGTGATGAGCGCCATTGAGATGAGTGCTGTAGCAGAGACCTATATCCGCCGCCGCGCCATCCGCCATCTGGAGAAGGGGCGCGTGGTGATCTTTGCCGCCGGCACCGGCAACCCTTACTTCACCACCGACACCACTGCCGCCTTGCGTGCCTGTGAGATCGAGGCCGATGTCTTCATGAAGGCCACCAAGGTGGATGGGGTCTATGACTCCGATCCGAGCATCAATCCCAACGCGACACGTTTTGACCGGGTTAGCTATCTGGAAGTGTTGACCCACGGTTTGGCCATTATGGACAGCACTGCCATATCGCTTTGTATGGACAACAAGCTGCCGTTGATCGTATTCAACCTCGGGGTGCCTGGGAACATGCTGCGTGCCCTGTGTGGCGAAGCGGTTGGAACGGTGGTATATTAACTGGACTGAGGTGTTAGGCATTAGCGGCTGTGTCAAGAGACAAGGATGCTGGATGGGAGATAAGGCTATGATTGAAGAGATTATTGAACGCTTTGTGGAGAAGATGGAGAAAAGCGTCGCCAACCTCTCTGGCGAGTTTTCGGCCATTCGCACCGGTCGGGCTTCGGCGGCCATGCTTGATCGGATCATGGTTGACTACTACGGCACACCAACGCCAGTGACCCAATTAGCTGGTGTTAAGTCGCCAGAGGCACACTTGCTGGTAGTGGAGCCATGGGACAAGCAGGCCGTGCAAGCAGTGTCCAAGGCCATCCAAGCCTCAGATTTAGGCATTACGCCATCCACTGATGGCAGCGTGATTCGTTTGCCGTTCCCCGAACCCACCGAGGAGCGCCGCCGGGAGTTGGTCAAACAGTGCCGTCAAAGGGCCGAGGAGGCCAAGGTGGCGGTGCGCAACGAGCGTCGTGATGCCAATGCCCGCTTGGAGCGGCTGATCAAAGACGAAGACATCAGTAAAGACGAGGTGAAGCGGGCCCAAGACCAAGTGCAGAAGTTGACCGACGAGCATACCGCTAAAATCGATGAACTGCTGAAACACAAAGAAGCAGAGGTCATGGAAGTCTGAGCATCGTGGAAGCGGGCAGGGGTAATGGAGCCATCGCATCACAGGTTGCAGCAGGTCTTTCCGGATCCGCCGCCTGATATCGATCTCGGCACTTTTAAGGTCGACCGCTTGCCGGGTCATGTCGCAGTGATCATGGATGGCAATGGGCGCTGGGCCGAGGCGCGGCAGCTGGGTCGGATCAAAGGGCACAGTGCCGGGATCCGGGCGGTACGGGAGTTGATCCGTGCCAGCAATGATATAGGTGTGCGCTATCTGACGATCTACTCCTTCTCCACCGAGAACTGGTCGCGGCCTGTCGATGAGGTGCAGGCATTGATGCTGCTGTTCGCCAAAACGATGGCCGCTGAGCTGGAGCCGCTATATGATGAGGATGTTCGGATCAGGATCATTGGCGATATCTCGGCATTACCCAAGCGCACGGCCAATATCTTCAAGCAGGCGGTGGAGAAGACCTGTGATAACCGGGGGATGACGCTGACCATCGCCGTGAACTATGGCAGCCGCCAAGAGATATTGCAGGCTGCCCGTATTTTGGTGGCCAAGTCGTTGGCGGCAGAGGTAGGGGCAAAGGACCCCGGCAGCTTGACTGCTGCGGACTTCGAGGCCTGCTTGGATACCCATGGCCTTCCTGACCCGGACTTGCTGATTCGCACTAGCGGTGAGTTCAGGCTCTCCAATTTTTTGCTCTATCAGATTGCTTACAGTGAAGTTTATGTCTCTCCCGTACTCTGGCCGGACTTTGACCGCTACGAGCTGCTGCGTGCTATCTTGGCCTATCAGGGGCGCGAGCGTAGGTATGGTGGCTTACGATGAGGGTTCGGGTGCTGACATCCGTAGTTTATGCCCTGTTGATGATCGCCCTGACGCTGATCAATGAGTGGACATGCTTGCTGATGTGCGCGGCGATCTCTGGCATCTGTGCCTTCGAGTTTTACGCCATGCTGCGTTCCGATGCCAAACAGCCTAACGAGCTGATCGGCGTAATAACGTCGGCCTGTTATCCGGTGGCCTACTTCTTTTGGCACTTCAATGGTCTTTTGACCTTGACGGTGCTTTCGGCAACTGTGCTTTTGATCTGGTACATCGCTTTTCCGCAGGCGCGCATCACCGATGTCGCTGTGACTCTTTTCGGCAGCTGCTACACTGGCATGATGCTCTCATCGCTGGTAGCTATCCGCGATATTTTACCGGGTTTTTGGGGCGGCATGCTGGTGTTGGGGGTGACGCTCTCAGTCTGGTCAAGCGATGTGCTGGCTTATTTCTTCGGCTCGCGTCTCGGTCGTCACAAACTGGCACCGCACATCTCTCCCAATAAGTCCTGGGAGGGGTTTATCGCCGGAATTTTCGGATCGCTGCTCTTTTGGTTTTTGATCAGCCTGATACCTGGGTTGGACTTACCGCTGGGATGGGCATTGTTAGGCGGTTTTTTCTGTGCTTGGATAGGCATCCTTGGGGATTTGGTGGAATCGCGCATCAAGCGTTCCACCGGGCACAAGGACTCCGGACGTCTTTTGCCAGGACACGGTGGTTTTCTTGACCGCAATGACTCCCTGTTCTTGGCCGCCGCCATTGCCGCGCTGTACTTCCGATTGCTGGGTTTGAATTAGATGACCGGCTCCGTGAATACGCCTCTGGACGGGGTCGTCAACCAAAATTTGCTGAAAATGGGCAGTGACCTGCCGTTGCGGGTTGCAGTACTTGGAGCGACCGGGTCAGTCGGCCAGCAGGCCCTGGACGTGGCCAGGCAGCATCGTGATCGGGTACAGGTGATTGCGCTGGCCAGTCATCGGAATTGCGGTCTACTCTTCGATGCTGCCAAGGAGCTCAAGGCTGACTATCTAGCAGTTGGGGATGCCACGGTTCAGCTTGACGGCCTAAAGCCGCCAGCTGGTGTCGAGCTGGCCTTCGGCGAGGCGGCCGTGGTGGCGCTTTGTTTGCTGCCGCAGGTGGACATGGTGCTGAACGCGCTGGTGGGAGAAGCTGGCCTACGGGCGTCATATGCCACCTTGTCGGCTGGTAAGCGCTTGGCCTTGGCCAACAAGGAGTCTTTAGTGGTCGGCGGCGATCTGCTGATGCCCTTGGCGCGGCCAGGTGCTATGTTGCCGGTGGACTCTGAGCACTCGGCGATCTTCCAATGCCTGACAGGGGAGGACGGCATCAAGCCGGCGCGGATTTGGCTCACGGCCTCCGGCGGCCCGTTCCGCAGCCGTTCGCGCCCTGAACTGGTCGGAGTCAGCCTAGCCGACACGCTTGCCCACCCCAATTGGAAGATGGGGCCGAAGATCACGGTGGACAGTGCCACGATGATGAACAAGGGCTTAGAGGTCATCGAGGCCATGCACCTTTTTGCGTTGCCTTTGGAGAAAATCCGCGTTGTGGTACACCCTCAGAGTATTATCCATTCCATGGTGGAGTTTGCCGATGGCAGCTGCAAGGCACAGCTGGGGCCGACGGACATGCGCCTTCCCATCCAGTATGCTTTCAGCTATCCTGACCGCTGGTCGGCAAGTGTGGAGCCGCTTGACTTCTGTGTCCTCAGCGGCCTCAGCTTCGAGGCACCTGACCCGCAGGCTTTCGGCTGTCTGCGGCTGGCCTTGGATGCCGCCCGAGCTGGCGGCACTGCCCCTTGTGTTTTGAATGCTGCCAATGAGGTAGCCGTAGCGGCATTCCTTGAAGGATCTGTGGGCTTTCTGGATATTGAGCGCTGTGTGGAGTCAGTGCTGGCATCTCTGGGTGTTGAGCGGGTAACCTCGCTTGACCAGCTGGAAAACTTGGATCGTCAAGCCCGAGTCGCCGCTGCGGAGTACCTTTCAAAGTCCGGTCGTTAGGGGAGCGCCAAATACGGCAAAAACAACCCAGTACGTGCGAAGACCCTGTCTCCAAACAGGGTCTTCGCGCAAGGGGGGGGGGCTAACAGCCAGTACGAGACTGGCGGAAAGCTTTAAGTTATAACTCAAGTGCAAGTGAAGAATACTGTTGAATCCAAATCCCGCTTGTTCTCCTTGAGCCTTTAACATTATAGAGTTTCCATCAGCTATAAGGTCAAGAGAATATTGGAAAAAATTACGCTAATTTTTTTCTTGCAATTTCAAAAGATATTGATAACGCTCCTAACAGCGGAAACAATGATTGATAGTATCAAATTGAGTATCAGGCGTGGGCGCTGAGAGCTTTGCCAAGGTATGGTAAAATCGAGAAAACCTTAAACCATCTGAACCTATTGCCCAATATTGAGGTCAGAGAAAGAGATGCAGGAGGGGTTGACGTGGGAAATGATGTGAATGACCGGGAGATGTTGATATCGATTAAGGACTTTGCGGACTACGTTGGGGTCAAGCAGTCGCTGTTGCGGTATTACGATGAGATAGGGCTGTTCAAGCCGATTTATCGTGGCGATAACAACTATCGCTATTATTCGCTGAAGCAGATTCAGACGATTAAGCTGATTACCACCCTGCAAACCCTGAAGGTTCCTCTGAAAGAGATCGAATCGATAATATCCAGGCGAACTACAAGAACAATCGATGCCCTGCTCGTCAAGCATGAAATGGAGCTGGCAGAAGAGCTTAGTACTGTTCAGCGCAACTTCTCCATTATCCATACATTGCGCAGCCTGATTCAATCCGCGAGTTCTGTTGACGCTGATTCGATATCCATTAAGTACTGGGAAGGTTTTGCTTACTCGATGGGGGCTGAGAATGACTTTAGAGACGGTGAAGATAGCTATCACCGAGTCTTCTCTGACTTTTACCGCAATGCGCACAACATGCATATCGACCTGAATTTCCCCATCGGCGGCTACTTTAGGAGCTTTGATGATTTTTTGGCACGGCCATCACTGCCCCATAACTGGTTCTCGCATGATCCCAATGGCTTTGAGCGCAGCCCGGTAGGCTATTATGTAGTGGGCTACACGCGGGGGGACTACGGCGTGATGGGCGACCTGCCTCAGCGCTTGGCAGAATTTGTTGAGCAGCAACAACTAGGGCAAATAGGACCCGTGTACCAGTCCTATTTGTTAAACGAGGTCTGTGAGATGAATCCGGACAACTACCTAGTGCGGACATCAGTCTTTATTCCAGGAGAAAACGGAGGCAAGACAGCATGGGAAACACCACAGTGTTGAGAATATCCGGAATGCATTGCGAGCATTGTCAGGCAGCTGCGAAAAATGCCTTGGAGGCGCTGCCGGGAGTCACCAAAGCTAAGGTTAACTGGAAGAAGGGCGAGGCCCGTGTCAAGTCGTCCGCCGCTCTTGACGAGGCCGATGTCCGAGCCGCCGTTGAGGCTTTGGACTTCAAGCTTTTGGAGATAGCCTGATATCAGGTAAAACTGTTAAGGAAGCGCCGATCAATACCGTTGCGTCAGATTATCGGGTGGCGTGATATGGATGACTGGCCTGCCCCTAGGTGAGGAGCCACCGTGCAGTACGTGCAATACGGTAACACAGATCTAAAGGTATCGCGTTTTGGCTTGGGGTGCATGCGCTTTCCCACCGTACGCTCTGAGGCCGTCCAGATGGTTCGCTATGCCATCGACCATGGCGTGAACTACTTGGACACCGCTTATGTCTACGAGAACAGCGAGGACATCTTGGGCGAGGCGCTGCGTGATGGCTATCGTCAGCGCACCTGTTTAGTTTCTAAGTTGCCGCTTTGGAACGTCGAGAGCTACTCCGACATGGAACAGCAGCTGGATGTCAGCTTGAAGCGCCTGAACACCGATTACCTTGATGTCTATTTGCTGCACAACCTCTACCAGGACAACCTTGACAAGGCTTGCCGTCTTGACGGCCCAGGTTTTTTGGACGAGATGATCGAGAAAGGCAAGGTGCGCTACAAGGGCTTCTCGATGCATAATGGTTTTCAGGCATTTCAAGGCTTCGTGGACGACTACCGGTGGGACATGGCGCAAATCCAGATGAACATCCTCGACATCGACCAGCAAGTCGGTCTGCCCGGCTTGTGCTATGGGGCACAGCGCGGCTTGGCGATGGTCGTCATGGAGAGTTTGCGCGGTGGCTTGATCGTTAAAAATGCCCCGGCGGCGGTGGCTGGGTTGCTGGCCGCTTATCCGGAGCAGCGATCCTTGGTGGAGTGGTGTCTACGCTGGCTCTACGATATGCCCGAGGCTACGGTGATCCTTTCTGGCACTTCGACTTTGGAGCAGCTGCAGGATAATTTGCGCATCTTTGAACAAGCTGCCAGCGGTGTGATGAGCGAGGCCGACTCCGAACTGATTGCCCGGATCCGTGAGGCATTCAAAAATGAGGCATTGATCGGCTGCACCGGCTGTCGTTATTGCCAGCCCTGCCCCCAAACGGTGGCCATCCCGGAGATATTCAGCCTCTACAACGCTCACAAGATGACTGGCTCTGAAGCCCTGAGCGACAAAGTTTACTACCGCAACGGTATCAGCGCCAACGGCCATGGTGCCCGGGAATGCGTGGAATGCGGGGAGTGCGAGAAGCTTTGTCCCCAGGGCTTGCCGATCCCGGGGCTTTTGAAGACGATAGATGCGGAACTGGCAAGTGGCTTGCCAGACCGTTTCTTGCACGAACGAGAATAATGACGGAATGACGAAGGAGAAGTTCCATGGACACTGAAGCAGCAGGAGCAGGTAATATCAAAATACGGCGGATCGTCTATCTGGCTGCGGCCACGTTGACCTTGTTGATCCTTGGCTTGATCTACGCTTGGTCGATCTTCGCCGCGCCGATCGGCAAGGAGTTTGGGGACTACAAGGCGGTGTTGGGGCAAGTCTTCCAGGTATCGATGTTTGCCTTCTGTGTGTCGGCACTCTTCGGGGCACAGCTGATCAAGCGGACATCGGCACGCTTGGCGATCATCGTGGCCGCTGTTTTGCTGGCCGCTGGCTTTATCCTCTCTACTTTGACAGTGGGCTTTGGTGTTTGGACACTGTTTATTTTCTACGGACTTTTGTCTGGTTCGGGCTGCGGCATTGCCTATAACGCCATCATCTCCCTGATCAACCCGTGGTTTCCCGACCGGGTTGGTTTGGCTTCCGGAATCATGTTGATGGGCTTTGGTGTGTCGTCGCTGGTCTTTGGGTCGCTGGCCAATATGATGTTCGGCTTTTTCGATTGGCGCATCATTTTTATCGTCATAGCCTTGATTGGTGCTTTGGTGCTGGTGGCACTGGCGTTGTTGACCAAGCCGGCGCCTACTGGCTTAGCTCAGGCTTTGGGGTTGCCGATGACGGCAACGGTTGCCGAGACCAGCCCAACAAAGGCTCAGCCGATTCTGAGGACCAGGGCCTTCTGGCTGTTCAGCCTGTGGGCGACCTGTGCGCTTACCGGCGGTCTGACCGTCATCGGCCGTGCTGCCCAAGGTGCTGAGATATTGGGGGCTGATACTGCCGTTTTCATTGGCTTCGGAGCTTTGCTGGTTGGCCTGATCTCCAGCATGAACGGCATCGGTCGGGTGGTCAATGGTGCCATCTTTGACCGAGCTGGCTTGGTTATAGTGATGGTGATTGCGGCGATTGTCTCTTTGGTCTGTACTATTTCCTTGGCTTTGGCCTTTAGCGGCACAGTCGATGGGGGTACTTGGAAGCCCATGTTGCCTGTTATATATACCTTTATCTATATCGGGGCAGCTATCTTGATTGCCTTTTCCTACAGCGCTGTGCCGGTGATGGCCTCAGTCTTCACTCGTCAGCGCTATAAGCCTGCAGAATTTGCCAAGAACCTCGGCATCGCCAACCTGAACATTGCCTCGGCAGCCTCGGTGAACATCATCATTGCCGCAGTGCTGGGGCCGATCGGTGACGCTGATCCGGTGCTGAGCCAGGCTCCAGTCAACGACAGCACGGTCTTCATCATCTTGGCTGTGCTCAGCGTGACCTCCCTTGTCGGGGCCCTGCTGTTCTCCAAGACTTATAAGAAGGATCTAGCAGCGATAGCCGACGAGCTGTAAGTAGCGCTACGACCTGCTGTACAGTAGCTTGCACGGCATTGGGTTTATAACTCTATATCTAGGCTGACGGGGGCGTGGTCGCTGCCCATGACCTCTGGCCAGATGGCCGCTTCGGTGATCAGCGGTGCCAAGGGCGCAGAGACCAAGAAGTAGTCGATGCGCCAACCGGAGTTGTTGGCGCGGGCGTTGCCGCGAAAGCTCCACCAGCTGTAGGCATCGCGGCGATCAGGGTAGAGGTGGCGGAAGCTGTCCACAAAGCCGGCCGTGAGCAGGGCGCTGAAGTCCGCTCGCTCTTCGTCGCTGAAGCCGGCATTGCCCCGGTTGGAGCCGGGGTGCTTCAGGTCAATCTCGTTATGCGCCACGTTCAGGTCGCCGCAAGCTACCACGGGCTTGTCGGCGGCCAGCTCGGAGAGGAAGCCAGTGAAGCGTGCTCCCCAGGCCAAGCGGAGATCGAGGCGTGCTAGGCCGTCTTGGGCGTTCGGGGTGTAGCAGTTGACGAACCAAAAGTTCTCGAACTCACAGGCCACCAGCCGTCCTTCGCTGTCCAGTATGGAGGGGTTGGCAGTGGTAAAGCTGGCATCGGTAGCGCTCAGGCCGATTTCCCGCACCACCCGCAAGGGCTTGACCCTGCTGAACACTGCCGTGCCGGAGTAGCCTTTGCGTTTTGCCGAGTTCCAAACTTGATGGTAGCCGCTTGGCAGCTCCAGCTTTGCCTGCCCCTCCTGCATCTTGGTTTCCTGAATGGCAAAGATATCGGCATCGAATTCGGCAAATGTAGGATAGAAGAGCTCTTTTTTCAACACTGCGCGCAGACCGTTGACGTTCCAAGACACAAACCGCATAAGCCCAGCCTTTCAGGTTCTCGAATAGGTGATCGGCATTTCTCTTGAATATCATCGCATATCGGCGCTTTCTTTGGTCGGCGACGATGTTGGACTGGCTGTGGCATAATACAGAGTAGCAGCGGCAAGAGGCGGCAAAAAGAAGCCAGACAGCGACAGAACAGGTGGGCCATGGATTCCAATCTGACTATCATTACCGGGCATTTTGGTGTTGGCAAGACCAACCTTAGTTTGAATATTGCGGAGCGCTTGGTGGCTGCGGCAGTACCGCTGCCGCCGAACGCGCCGCCGTGGCGGCTGACCTTGATCGATCTGGACATCATCAACCCCTATTTCCGCTCATCGGACAGCTCCGAGCTATTGGCCGAGAAAGGCATCCGCCTTTTGGGGCCGGTGCATGCCCGCAGCACCTTGGATACCCCGTCGCTAACGCCAGGCATCGATGATGCCATCCGCAGCGCCAGTGATAGCCAACCGCTGCTGATCGATGTCGGCGGCGACCCGGACGGCGCCCGGGCTTTGGCGCGATTCTCGGCCGCCATCCGCTCGATGCCCCATCAGCTGCTCTATGTCGCCAACTTCAACCGCCCGGGCACTGCCTGCCCCGACCTGGCCTTGGAGCTGCTGCGCGGCATTGAGGCACAAAGCGGCTTGGCAGTGACCGGTATCATCGGCAACAGCCATCTGAAACAGCTCACCGACCTCGATATCCTAGCTGCCAGCATTCCCAAGCTGCGTTCGCTGGCCGAGTTGGCGGAGCTGCCAGTAGTGGCCATCAGCGCACCAGAGGCGCTGGCCGCTGCCTTCACGGCCAAGCTAGCCGGGCTTTGGCCGTCCACACCGCCGGCCGTGCTGCCGCTGAAGCAACTGGTCGGCACGCCATGGGAGGTAGTGGCCAGATCATGAAATTGTTCCCCTCAGTTACCGCTGCAATGTTTTAACAAGTCACCCTCATTGGAACGTAAAACGGCAGGATGGTCAAGGCAAAATCAGACCGGCCTGATTGCACAGTGCCGCCCATTTCGGCGTACGCCCGGCTGCTCTCGTGACTCAGGCGGCCGATGTAGCTGCAGATGTCGTCTGGCAGTGTGGTCATGGCCTCTCGGGACGGCGGTATGTACTTGCCTCTGGACGCTTACGGTGTCTTGTGGTAGAGTGGGAGCCTATCAACTCCGTTTATGATGAACAGGGTGGATGAAGCTCATCTCCACATCCGAGGGGGAGTTTGCGGTGCATTCCCAGCGTTCGGGGGTGCGTTCATGTCATTGAGAGGCCGGTTGGAGGATCGGCCCTGCCGGGACTACAAGGAAGTTGGAATGCCACATATCAGTGTTGACTCGTATTATTGTAAAGGTTGTGGACTCTGTGTTGATGTCTGCCCCAAAGCTATCATGGCTTTGAACTTCGGGGAGATTAGCCAAAAAGGCTATCATCCTGCCTATTGCAGCGAACAGTCCGAATGCACGGCTTGCTTGTCCTGTGCCATGATGTGCCCGGATGTCGCAATCACGGTGGAAAGGTAGGCTGAAGATGGCTGAGAAAGTCTTGATGAAGGGCAACGAAGCTTTGGCTGAGGCGGCGATTCGGGCTGGCTGCAAGCTTTTCTTCGGCTATCCGATCACGCCGCAGACCGAACTGGCGGCCTACATGGCCAAGCGGATGCCGAAGATCGGCGGCGTTTACCTGCAGGCCGAAAGCGAGGTAGCGGCGATCAACATGGTCTACGGTGCCTCTGCGGCCGGCAAGCGGGTGATGACCTCATCCTCCTCGCCGGGCGTTAGTTTGAAGCAAGAGGGTATTTCTTATCTGATCGGTGCCGACCTGCCGGCCTTGATCATCAACATCCAACGCGGCGGCCCCGGCCTCGGCGGCATTCAGCCCTCTCAGGCCGACTATTGGCAGGCTACTAGGGCGACCGGTCACGGCGACGGCCAGATAATCGTCTTCGCACCATCTACAGTTCAGGAAATGGCCGACTTAGTGGCTTCGGCCTTTGACCTCGGCGACAACTACCGGATGCCGGTGATGATCTTGGCCGATGGCCTGTTGGGTCAGATGATGGAGCCAGTCGAGCTGCCAGAACCCCTAGGCGATGCCGCTTTGCCGGCCCGCCCATGGGCACTCACCGGACATCACGGCCAGCGCTCCCACCAAGTGGTGAACTCGCTGTTCTTAGATGCTCAGGAACTGGAAGACAGCATCGTCAGGCGTTTTCAGCGCTATGAGCAGGTGCGCAAAAACGAACAACGTGCCGAATGTTACCTGACCGAAGATGCCGAAGTGGTGGCCGTGGCCTACGGTGCGGCTGCCCGGGTGGTGCGCAGTGCCGTGAATAAGCTGCGTCAGGAGGGATTAAAGGCCGGCTTGATCCGCCCGATCAGCCTCTGGCCTTATCCGGTGGACGTGCTGGAGCACCAAGTGGGTATCTCCAAGGCATTCATGACCGTGGAGCTTTCCATGGGGCAGATGGTCGACGACGTTAGGCTGGCAGTAGCCGGGCGTCGCCCGGTCAATTACTTCAACCACACGGGCGGCATCGTGCCGACTCCGGAAGAAGTGGCTGTTGCCTTGCGCCGGGTTCTGGCCGGCGAGGAGCTGCACATCGTGCCGTTTCATAGCAAGTTGAAAGGAGAGCAGCAATGAGTGCGCCAACTACAGAAAAACAGTCGGAGAAGATCCTCTTCAGCCGGCCGAAGGCTTTGGCCGAGGTGCTTACCAACTATTGCCCGGGCTGCTCACACGGAATCATCCAGCGCTTGGTGGCCGAGTGCCTTGATGATCTGGGCATTGAGGGGCGGACGATCGGGGTCTGCCCGGTCGGCTGTTCGGTCACGGCCTATGACTTCTACAACTGTGACATGACCCAAGCCGCGCACGGTCGCGCCCCGGCGGTGGCCACCGGCATCAAGCGAGCCTTGCCGGACAGCATGGTCTTTACCTACCAAGGCGACGGCGATTTGGCCTCGATCGGCATGGCCGAAACTGTCCATGCCGCCACCCGGGGGGAGAAGATCACCGTGATTTTCGTGAACAACGCCATCTACGGCATGACCGGCGGCCAGATGGCTCCGACTTCGCTGCCCGGGCAGGTCACCCAGACCTCGCCCTATGGCCGCGATGTAGCCGCCGCTGGCTACCCGGTGCGGGTCTGTGAGCTGCTGTCGTCTTTGGACGGCGTGGCGCTGGCCGAGCGGGTGACTGTGAACAACCCTAAAAACGTCCGAGCTGCCAAAAAGGCGATCCGCAAAGGTTTGGAGTATCAGATGGAAGGCCTCGGCTATTCGATCATCGAGGTTGTGGCGACCTGTCCTACTAACTGGGGCATGGAGCCGAAGGATGCCTTCGAGTGGCTGGCCGACAACATGCTGCCTTACTATCCGCTGGGGGTATACAAAGACATCAAGGCTGTCGGTGGCAGTGCGGCTGTGGCAGACGAGGTGGGCAATGGCTGAGAACATGAACATCATGCTGGCAGGCTTTGGCGGCCAGGGTATCCTCTTTGCCGGCAAGATTATCGCCAACGCCGGTTTGATTGACGGTCGGCAGCTATCTTGGCTGCCCTCCTATGGCCCGGAGATGCGCGGCGGTACCGCGAACTGCAGTGTTTGCCTTTCCGACGAGGCCATCGGCTCGCCGCTGGTCACTGAGCCGGATGCTCTGATTGCCATGAACTTGCCGTCCTATGAGCGCTTTGTCAGCAGCGTGGTACCCGGTGGGGTGGTGATAGTGGACTCGACGATGGTCGGTACCTGCACCATGCGCCAAGACATCGAGTACTACACAGTGCCGGCCACGGCCTTGGCCGAGGAGAATGGCCTACAAGGACTGGCCAACGTGATCTTGGTGGGCAAGCTGTTGTCTGCCACCGGATTTTCGACCGAAGACGTGGTGAAACGGGCCATTGACAAAAGTGTCTCAGCTAAACATGCCGACTTGGCCGAGGCCAACAAGCGGGCTTTGGCCATCGGTGAGGCTTGGGCTGTCCAAGAGTGCTAGGGAAGTTCCGATCAGCTGTATCCGGTTGCACCGCGTAATGTGGAAGGAGACGAGCATGGATTCTCGAACAGTGGGTGCCAATACCCCGACGGCTCCGGCCGATGTTTTTGATGCTGAAAGCGAGCTGCGCGAGCTTGGTCAGCGTGTTGCCGGCTTGCGTGATGCCCTAGGTTACAGCACCGAGCAGTTTGCCGAGGTCTTGGGTACCGACGCTGAAACCTACCGCCAATACGAGCAAACCGGCTACAACATCCCAGCCAGTCTGCTGATGCATATCGCCCATATCGCGCAGGTGGACATGGGTGTGCTGTTGACCGGCAGATCGACTCATCTGGAGAGCTTCCAAGTGGTGCGGGCCGGTCAAGGGCGGGCGGTCGACCGCTTTCCTGGCTACCATTTCCAAGACTTGGCCTATGCTTATGCCAACAAGACTATGCAGCCCTTGCTGGTCACCCTGCAGCCATCGGACAAGCCGGCAGAGCTGGTGACCCATGCGGGTCAGGAATTTAATTACGTTACAAGTGGAACTGTGATTCTGGTATTCGCCGACCGTGAGATCGAGCTGCATACTGGCGACAGCGTCTACTTTAATCCGCAGTTGCCGCATGGCCAGCGTTGCGGATCGAATGAGCCAGCGATATTTGTAACTATGATTATGGAATAACACATGGTGTGTCTGCTGCGCTGGCGGTCACGACCGCTAAGGGCAGAGCACCTGGTGTTGCGATAGGTAGCGGCGCTGATTGCCAACAGGGGGTTTTAGGATCGGTCTGGCTTGTGCGGGACAGGCCGAAGAGCGACAACTAGGAGGAATTCAATGGATGCACTGATCAAACGCTTCTGTCCACGGCTGGATTTTATATCCTACGAGGATTTTAAGGAGAACTTTCAAATAACGGTGCCCGACAACTTCAACTTCGCCTACGACGTGGTGGACGAGTGGGCACGCTTAGAGCCGAAAAAGAAAGCCTTGGTCTGGTGCGACGACGTAGACGAGAGGCATTTCACTTTCACCGACATTTCGCGGCTTTCCAATCAGGCCGCCCAGGCCTTTGTCCGCCTAGGTATCGGCAAAGGCGATGTGGTGATGGCAATGCTCCGTCAACGCTGGGAGTACTGGGTGATCGCCATGGCTCTCTGCAAGCTGGGGGCGATCATCACCCCGGCCACCATCCAGCTGACTGCCAAAGACATCGGCTATCGCTTGAAGTCCTCTGGGGCACGTGCCTTGGTGGTGATGGATGACGACTATGTGTTGAGCCAGGCTGAGCCGGCCTTGTCCGAAAATAATCAGGTCGATGTGCGGATACTGGTGAACGCCCGGGGCGGCAGCGTGGCCGGCAACACCACTTGCGGCGGCGGTGTCCGATGTGCTAAGGCTACCGCTGACGGCGGCAACTGGTTGGATTTTAACGCCCTCATTGCCGCCGAATCCGGTGACTTTCAACGCCCCCAAGGGGCTGCGGCCACCAAGAACAGCGATATCATGTTGATTTATTTTACATCTGGCACTACCGGCTTGGCCAAGATGGCGATGCAGGACTTCACCCACCCCCTCGGGCATATCATCACCGCCCGCTACTGGCAGCAGGTGCGTGAAAACGAGCTGCACTGCTCAGTTACCGACAGTGGCTGGGCGAAGTTCGGGTGGGGCAAGATCTACGGTCAATGGATCTGTGGGGCAGCGATCTTTGCCTACGACGCAGTGCGCTTTGAGCCGGTTCAATTGTTGGCACGTATCGAGCGCTACCGCCTGAAGACTTTTTGTGTACCGCCGACGATGTATCGCTTCATGCTCCAAGAAGACATTTTGTCTTATGATCTTTCCAGTGTTGAAACCTTCACCACTGCTGGCGAGCCCCTGAACGCTGAGGTTACCAGGCAGTGGCAGGAGCTGACTGGCAAGCTGATCCGTGAAGGCTTCGGCCAAAGCGAAAGTCCAGTGCTGTTGGCCACCTTCCCTTGGCTTCAGCCGCACCCCGGCTCGATGGGCAAGCCCTCGCCGCTTTTCGACATCCAGCTTCTAGGCGAGGACGGCCAGCCGGTGGCCGATGGTGACGAAGGCCTGATCTGTGTCTGCGGCTTACGTCACAACTACCCGCCAGGGCTGTTTGTCGGCTATTACCGCGACCAGCAGCTGACGGCTTCTGCGGTCGGCGGCGACTATTATAATCTCCACGACTTGGCTTGGCGCGATGTCGACGGCTACTACACATTTGTCGGTCGTGACGACGATGTCATAAAGTGCTCGGGCTACCGTATTGGGCCTTTTGAGGTGGAAAGCTCTCTGATTGAGCATCCGGCAGTGCTGGAATGCGCGGTGACGGCGGCTCCAGACGAGGTCCGCGGCAGTGTGGTCAAGGCCACCATCCAGCTCAAAGCGGGTTTTGAGCCATCAGAGGAACTGGTTTTGGAACTGCAAGAGCATGTCAAACAGAGCACGGCTCCCTATAAGTACCCCCGGATTATCGAGTTTGTGGACGCGCTGCCGAAGACTGTCAGTGGCAAGATCAAGCGGGGCAAGATTCGGGTCACCGATGCCGGCGGCACTTGGGTGGACTGAGAGCTGTCCATTGCCTTTGATCTCCCGTCATGGCGCACATCAGAGAGCTGGTGGTAATAAGACGTGTTAGCAATGGCGAACTCAGTGAGCTGGTTCGGAAGCTGAGCATCAGTGGCCAAGGGGTCGGGTATTTACCTGCTGGTATAGATGAATAGTGACTTGTGAAATAGTTGTAAAGAAATTATGATGAATCCATTGCAATGGCGGTGCTCGTGTGACAACCTTAGGGCGGTCTTGACTCCAACCGCAGTTCGGGGGATGGCCGCAAGGGATCCAAGGGGGAACATACCAACAAAGAGAATGAGAAGAAAAAGAACCAGGTTTCTAAAGCCATCAAAAATTCCAAGGACAATAACCAGCAAGACAGTAGGCGGTAAGATCGGACAGAAAGGAAATCGTTATGAAGGCAATGTGCATAAAGCTCATCTCATCAGCTCTCGCAGTGCTTCTGGCTCAAGCCCTTGTTGCTCCGGCCACCGCTTGGGCAGATACGTCCAGCACACCAGCAGCACCAGCTAGTGCAAACAGCTAGGCAGTGGCCGCTAGAACGACTGTCGTTGCACCCTCCACATCGGCAAAGGCGACTGCCGCAAGGCCGCCCCCGCTCCGCCGGGCGCACTCTACGCCGATCGTGTGGATTTTGACTGTGGCCCATGACCACAATGACCATACTGCATGCCTTGTCGCTGTTTACAAGGAGCACAGCATGTCTGCCACCTTGTACTCCTGCCGTCTTGTCCGTCCCTTTGTCCTGCTGCCGCCGAACCGCTCGCCCCGCATCACGGCAAACTCCAGATTCGCGTAGAATTACTGATCATGAAAACGATGTTTAATCTGACAACTGACCCCTGTGATTTGGATCGCTTCTCCGGTCGCGCTGAGCTGCTGGCCATGATGCAGGGATTTGACGGTGTAGAGCTGCTCAGCTTCGAGCCCGACCGTGACGGGGTGATCCCTGTTGAGCGAATCATCGGGTTACACATGTGCTATTACCCCTATTGGCTCGACTTCTACTGCGGCGACCGTCAGGCGTGGCTGCGCGAGTTCGGCAGCACTGAAAACTGCATCTCGTACTACGGCTCGGACTCGCCTGCGGTGATACTGGATCGCTTTCGCCAAGACTTGGCTTATGCCCACCAGTATGGTGCTGAGTATGTTGTCTTTCATGTCTCGGACGCCTCCATCGAGGAGGCTTTTACCCGCAACTACCGCCACAGCGATGCTGAGGTGATCGATGCCGCCTGTGAGATACTGAACTCGGTGTTTGCCGACGAGGACGGCTCCATCGCCCTGCTGATGGAGAACCTCTGGCTGCCGGGGCTGACGCTCACTGACCCCGACATGACCCGGCGGCTGCTGGACGGTATCGATTATCCGAACAAGGGCATCATGCTGGACACCGGCCACCTGCTGCATACCAACACCAGTTTGCGGACCCAGTCCGATGCGGTAGCCTATATCCATCGGATGCTCGACCGGCATGCCGAGCTGGTGGGTGAGATTCGCGGAGTCCACCTCAACCAGTCGTTGACCGGGATCTATGCGGAGTCCATGCGCTCCAGCGCACCGGGCTATGACCTGCCCTACGCAGAACGCAGCCTGCAGTCGCTTCGCCATGCACAGAATGTGGACAAGCACGAGCCTTTCGTCTGCCCGGAGCTGCTCGACTTGCTGAGGCGTATTGCGCCGGACTACCTGACCTATGAGTTCATATCCACCGACCTGGAAGACCTGCGCAACAAGCTAGCTGCCCAACGTGCCGCGCTATCGGCACTTTATGCTGAGTGACGCGCAGCAGCGCTGATCGGCATTTCCCCAAAGGAGCCCCAACATGAGCAAGGTCACCTTGAGAAGAATTGCTGTTGTCATCATCTTGGTCGTGGCTGCGGTGGCGATTACCGCGTTGGAAGGCCCCAAGGGCCTGGTGTCACCACAGTTTTTTGTAGTGGCGGTGGCTGCTGTTGCGGCTTTTGTGCTCCAAGGCCTGATGGTCGCCAAACAGGAAGACGAGGCCAAGGCGGCGGCCGCAGCAAAACCAAAGGAGCGCTACCGGCTCAGCGCCAGCGAGCTGGATGCTTTGCTATCAGGACAACTGGCGGGCTGTCTACCACCGGGAGGTCGTCTCTGACCCGGCGCTTTTGGCCAAGCCGCCGGCGTTTGCCGAAGAGGATGTCGTATTCCCCTTCGATGGCGAGTTTGCGCTGGTTGCCACTTGGGACTGCGGTTAAGCGGGGGGGGTGATTGATCCAATAGGCGCATTACATTTCTTTTGGAAATAACAGAGCGCCCCGTTTGTTCTTGTTCCCGCCTTTGTCTGGGCGGGGGATCGTTTACTCCAATGCCGATACGATCAGGCAGTTGTTGTCGGAATACCAGCTGGATGGGGCATGCCCCATAGGAAACGCCAAGCTATAACTGTGCCAAGTTACCGAAGATAGCCGAGTGCGATCGTGGCTTGGGTCACCCGAGCGATATCGGGAGGCTGGAGGCTGCCAACCGCCCGGTCACGCAAAAGTCCTTCAGTAAAAACCTCGAATACCTGTGATAAGCGCACTGTCGAAGGAGCGTTCAGCCTTGCTTGCCGCCATTGGCCAATGGGCACATCGCCTGTGACTGGTGCCAGCGGCCTGCTGGTTATCTTGGCTATAGCGATTAAGTTCTCATTTGTATCAAGAACTAGTACCGGGCGACCTTCGGCATCTCGGCAAGGCCAGTGTCAACATTGTATCAGTTAGCTGTAGCCTCTCTAACACTTATCAGATGTAGTCCTTCCTCGCGACGGCAAACCAGTGATCGGTTGTGGTGCGACCTTCTCGCACTACGAGTTCACGGTGCTTATCGCTAAACAGGTGACGGATGAGGCTTGGCATAAGCGCTTGGCAAAAAACGATCTGCCTAGCTATGAGGATTGAAAAGCAGGGCTTTATCTCAGATATTGGCAAAACAAAATGAGCTAGGACTACCGGATACTAATGAGGAATGGCAGATAGGCAAGATTGCATCGGCGGTCAAACAGGCAATCGAACTTCTTGACAGCATCGGCGTTGCCCAGTATCATGAGAACATGCGCAAGTAAGCATATGTTCAAAGGAGCAGATACTAGGTATGAACACGGAATTCGAGTTTCCCAGCGACGGCTTGATCTATGAGGCTACAGAGATATTCGCGGCACTTGCCGACTCGACACGTTTTAAGATACTCAGTGCCTTGGCGGCCAACGAGATGCGGGTCGGCGAGCTGGTCGAGTTAGTTGGCGTGTCGCAGTCGGCCGTCAGCCATCAGCTGCGGCTGTTACGCGACAGGGGGATGGTTGCCGCACGGCGGGACAAGCAAAACGTGTTCTATCACCTGTTGGACGACCATGTGCGTTCACTGATCCTGATTGGCTTGGAGCACGCATCGGAGCGGGGAGGCGACCTATGAGCGGCCATGGGCATCAGCATGAGCAGGGGCATGGCCGCGGTTGCGGCAATGATCATAGCCTGAGCCGTGGGCACGACCATGGGAATGCCAACAATGATGCCATCGGCCACGACCACGGCCATGCCACCGACTACAGCCACGGCCATGCCGATGCTTGTGCCTGCACCGACACTGAAGGCTACGGCCACAGTCACGACCATGGCCACGACAGCTGCGGCGGCCACGAGCATGGCCATGACAGCTGCGGCTGCAGCCACAACCATGACCACGAGGCCGAGGGGAACACCCGTACTTGGCTGATCGTCTCGGGCATCGGTGCTCTGGGCGGTGCTTTGCTCCACTTTATCGGTGGCAATGACCTTATGGTTTGGGCAAGTGCTGCACTCTCCATCCTCGGCACCCTCGCCGGCCTGGTCATCTTGGCCCCGGAGATCGTTGAGTCGGTACGTAGCCGCCGGGTTGATATCAATATCCTGATGGCGGTTGCGGTGCTTGGCGCTGTTTGTCTTGGGCAGTTTGCCGAGGCCGGCGCGGTGGTTTTCCTGTTTTGTGTAGGGGAGGCCTTGGAGCACCTGGCTATGCAGCGTAACCGAGAGTCGATATCCAAGCTGTTCGAGCTGGCACCGACGACAGTGCATCGGCTGGAGCCTGACGGCTCGATCAGCGATATCGACCCGGATGCGGTTTTGCTCGGCAACACTTTGGTGCTACGTCCGGGGGAGCGGGCCGCCCTCGACGGTGAGGTGCTGCGCGGCGCGTCCAGCGTTGACGAGTCACCGGTCACTGGCGAGTCCTTGCCCCACGCCAAGCAGCCCGGGGATGCTATCTACGCCGGCTCGTTGGCCATTGATGGCCGTCTGGAATACCGGGTTTCGGCCACGGTGGAGAACAGCAGCCTGGCACGTATTGTCCGGCTGGTCGAACAGTCCCAGGCGCAACGCACCCCCTATGAGCGTTTCATCAACCGGTTTGCCCGCTATTACACGCCGGCGATTATCGTCGTGGCCTTGCTGGTGGCCTTGTTGCCGCCGTTATTGACCTTGGCCACGCCTTTGGAGGCCGGCACCTTTCGGGAATGGATCTACCGTGCCTTGTCGCTTCTGGTGATCGCCTGTCCCTGCGCCTTGGTCATAGCCACACCGGTGGCCGTGGCCAGCAGCCTGACGCGGGCGGCGAAAAACGGTGTGTTGGTGAAGGGCGGGGCATTCTTGGAGCTGGCATCGAAGGTCAAGGCGGTGGCCTTTGACAAGACTGGGACGTTGACTGCTGGCTCGCCGCAGTTGGTGTCACTGGATCTTTTGCCTGCCGCCCAGATGTTTTGGCACCATGATGCTGCCAGCAAAGCCTTAGCGCTGGCGGCTCTGTTGGAGCAGGACTCCAACCACCCCTTGGCGCGGGCTGTGGTTGCAGCGGCAGCGGGCGCTGACGATGCTGTGGCCGCTGGGGGCGCCGGGGCTGCTAGGGACGCTGAGGGCGGCTCGGACACAGCGGTTCAAGCTGCTCAGCAGGGCGGTGACAGTGCGGCATCCCAAACCACGGCTGCTGCGGCCACCCATGGTGCCACCTCAGTGCCGTCGTGGACACTCAGCGACCTCAAGGAGCAGCCCGGCAAGGGAATTTCTGCCCGCCTCCACGAAGCCACCAGCGGCCAGCCTGCGGATAGCGCCGGGTCTGCCCCATGGCAACCAGAGTCTGTGGGCAAGCAGATGGCGATTGGCTCCCCAAGCTTTATTGCCGAGATGGTTGGCCTTGGCGGCCAGGCCGAGGCGCTGGTTGCTGCCGCTGAAGGCCACGGTGCCACAGTGCTTGTCTTGGCCTTTGACGGTGAGGCAGTGGCGGTGTTGGCCTTGCGGGACGCTATCCGTCCAGAAAGCGCCGCTTTGATCAGCCAGTTAACAGGCGCTGTCAGCCCAGTTCCAGCCGCCGACGACGGCGACCCTGCTGCTGGCCGCAGTCGGGATGGCTCAGGTGCGCCCTTACGCGGCCATCTGGGCTTGGCTTGCGTGATGCTCACGGGCGACAACCTGCGCACCGCTGAAGCAATAGCCTCTGAGATCGGGGTGACACGCATCCATGCCGGCCTGTTGCCTGAAGAGAAGATGACCCATATCGGGCGGCTGAAAAACGAATACCAAACAGTGGCAATGGTCGGCGACGGCATCAACGACGCGCCGGCCTTGGCGCTGGCCGATATCGGCATCGCCATGGGTGCCGCTGGCAGTGACACCGCCTTAGAGGTGGCCGATGTCGCCCTGATGGCCGACAACTTAGATGAGCTGCCCTTCTTCTTCCGCTTGGCACGGAAGATGATGCTGACGATCTATGTGAACATCGCCTTCGCCCTGATCGTCAAGGCGCTCGTCTTGGTGCTGGCCATCTTCGGCTTCGCCCAGATGTGGATGGCGATCATGGCCGACGTAGGCGTGCTGTTGCTGGTTCTGCTCTACGGCATGCGCTTGGGGATCAGCCCGAAGCCCACGACAGATGGGAACTGACCGGAAGGAACCAGCCCGAAGCCCATTAGCTTAGAATCTGCAATAATTTCCGAAATCGATTAACCAATTCGATCTGATCTGACACGCTTGACGTTATTGTCTTGAACATGCGGCATTCGGCCAAGTGCTTTGATCTGGCGCAAGGCTGCTGCTCAGACGGCCAGTTCGGCGGCCTTGCGGAGGCGGGACAGGCTGTTTTCGCGGCCGATCAGCTCTAGGGACTCGAAGAGTGGCGGCGACACCATGTTGCCGCAGGCCGCCACCCGGATAGCTTGGAAGAGCAGTTTCGGTTTGATTTCCAGTTGTTCGGGCAGTGCCCGTAGGGCATTCTCCAATGCCTGATGCTCCCAAGGTAGGTCGGCATTCTCCAAGACACCGATAGCCTGCCCGAGGGCAAGCGCTGCCGTCTCGCCGGTCAGGCACTTCTCCACGGATTTTTGGTCCAGCTCCACATCGGGGCCGCTGAACAGGTAGGTGACCTTCTCTGCTACCTCGTCTAGGCTTTTTATCCGCTCGACCACCAAGGGGTAAAGGCCTTCGTACCACTGGCGATTGGCAGCAATGCTGGCTGCGACGGCCTCGGGTGCAGCGCCTAGCTTATCGCGTGCCAGACCAGACTGTTGCAGCCAGGGGGTAAGGGCATCGATGAAGGCAGCAGCGCCTATTTCTTTCAGGTAGCTGGCGTTGACCCAGTCGAGCTTGGCGGTATCGAAACGCGCTGGGTTGCGCGACACCCGCCCGAAGGAGAAGTTCTCGCAGAGTTCTGTGGCCGTGAACAGGGTGGTTTCGCCGTCCAACGACCAGCCGAGCAGGGCGAGGTAGTTGAGCAGCGCTGAGGGCAGGTAGCCCTCGTCGCGCCAAGCCTCAACGCTGGTGGCGCCATGGCGTTTGGAGAGGCGGCTGCCGTCGGCACCGAGGATCATTGAGAGGTGGGCAAAGTGCGGTACCTCGGCTCCCAAAGCCTCGTAAACTAGGATCTGCTTGGGGGTGTTGGAGAGGTGGTCGTCACCACGAATGACATGCGTCACCTGCATCAGGCTATCGTCGACCACTGCCGCGAAGTTGTAGGTCGGCGAGCCGTCCGAGCGTACCAAGATGAAGTCGTCCAGCTGCTCGAAAGGCACTGTCACAGTGCCGAAGACCTCGTCGGCAAAGCTCACCGGGCCATGTCCCAGCGGCAGCTTCAAGCGCCAAGTGTGGGCCTCGCCGGCGGCGATGCGCTCGGCTGCCGTCGCTGGGTCGATATCACGGCAGCAGCGGTCGTAGCCACTGAAGCTCTGTGTGGTCATGGCTGCATCACGCCGGGACGTTAGCTCTTCTGGTGTGCAGAAACAGGGGTAGGCACGGCCATCGGCTCGCAAGCGTTTTAGTGCCTCGGCGTAGAGGTGGAAGCGTAATGTTTGTTGGTAGGGGCCAAGCTCACCGCCGGCCTCCGGCCCCTCATCCCAGTCCAGCCCCAGCCAGCGCAGGGAGCGGATGATCTGCGCCGTGTGCTCGGGAGTCGAGCGCTCCGGGTCGGTGTCTTCGATGCGCAGGATGAAGCTGCCTTGGTGGCGACGGGCGAACGCCCAGTTGTAGATGGCAGTGCGTGCCCCGCCGACATGCAGATGTCCGGTCGGGGAAGGGGCAAAGCGAACGCGCACCTTGCCGGTCGGTGCAGGTTGAACAAGGCTTGTGCTTTCAGCGGCCTGCCCAACCACCGCTGCAGCAGTAGCTGATTCAGATGTAGCGGCGCCGGCGGGGTTTTGGGAGATGCCTTGATATTGGTTATCAGAATGTAGGCTTTGATCCATTTAAAGAGTCTCGCTTCCTTGGTGATGCTGATTGAGGGTTAATCCTAGGGTACGCCCATGATACCATGGCAGATAGTGGACGTTTCCCTAATGTGGATATGCGTTACGTTCACAGCCGGAGAATAGCCTACGGGGTCGAGGCGAGCCGTTACAGGGGGGTGGGCGGATCTGAGCTATGGTCAGCTTTCTGGCCATAGCCCACTTCTTGCCGGTGGCTACCATTCGCTGATCCTCGGCTCCTTGCTGGCCGCTTCAGTGCTAACATTATCCCTAGGGGTACTACGGGAATCTTTCGCTTGGCAGCTCTCCGGTTTCAGGCACAGCGATTAAGCGGAATACGACCACAGGCTGATCGGCATACTGGCTCAAAGGAATAGAGGCGAGTAATAACAGCATGACAGGGTCTGTCGAAGAGCAGCATGTCCAGGCGATTGTCTCCTATCTTGAACGCGGGTCGGATAGGGGTTGTTCGCGCTGTCTGGGCATTGAGATCGAGCATTTCGTGGTGGATGTCGAGGCGGCTAGGCCGGTTTTTTACGAGGACGATCCAGAAACCGGCAAGGTTGGTGTGGCCGGTATCTTGGCGGAACTGAGTTCGGCCTATCACAAGGCCGTCTACAATGCGCCTTTCAAAAACCAGATGGCCAAAGGGCCCGCTAGAATCATCGGATTGGAACGTCCTGGAGCGAACGTCACCTTGGAGCCTGGTGCCCAGTTGGAGATAAGCATGGGCCCAGTGCTGCAACTCTCCAGTCTAGAGGGGCTTTACACCAGCTTCCGTGCCGAGCTTGACCCGATCCTTGAGAGTCATGGCTACCGGTTGCTAACTCTCGGCTACCAGCCTTTTGCCAACGCCGCCGACATACCAATGATCCCTAAGCAGCGCTACCACTACATGGATCGCTACTTCCAAGGTACCGGCCATCATGGCATCTGCATGATGCGCGGGTCAGCATCCACACAGGTCAGTCTGGACTATGCCAACGAGCCTGATGCCCTGCGCAAGCTACGCGTTGCCAATGCCCTAGGGCCCATCCTGGCCTTCCTTACCGACAACTCCCCGGTTTTCGAGACCCTGCCAGTAGGCATAGGCCACGGCCGTTTGACCGCTAGCGGCTTGGAGCTTCCCAGCCGCATGACACGCACCCGGATTTGGGACGATGTTGATCCCACGCGCTGCATGCTTGCTCCCGGCAGCATGAGCGCAAACTTCAGTTTTCGCCGCTACGCCGAGTCCCTGATGCGTGCCGGTGCCGTGTTCTCCGAACTTGCGGAGGAATTCGGAGAACATGCCAGCGTTTATCAGGGTACACGTAGCGCCGCTGAAACCTATGCCGGCCGTGAGCTTTCCCGGGAGGATGTGGAGCACATCCTCTCGCTTTTCTTCTTTGACAACCGCTTTAAAACCTACATCGAGATCCGTTTGGCCGACTCGCTGCCGATTGGCTATGCCTTGGCCTTCTGTGCACTGCTCGGCGGTCTTTTCTACTCATCAGACAACCTCGACTGGCTGGATGCCCGTCTGGAGTCAGTGAGTGCAGATGCTGTGGCAGCGGCCAAGAGGTCCTTGGAAGCTGATGCCTGGGATGCTGATGTCTATGGACGCAGTGCGACAGAGTGGCTGGACGCGTTGATGCTCCGCTCTGACGAGGGGCTGGATGAGGGCGAGCGGCACTACCTGAAGCCTCTGGCCGACTTGGTGGCTAGGCGCAGCACCCTGTTCGATGACTTACGATCCGCAGCGCTGGATGGCAGTGGCGGCGAGGAGTCGTTCGATCTGCGGCTTGTCCTGCATACCGAGGGCGATGATGCCGATTTTGGGGTTTAAGCTAGGGAGATGCCGATTAATGCTGCCATGCCAGATTGCAGGCCGGACCGCCCTAGGGCCGTTCGGGCAAACGGTGCCACTACTAGCGGTAACGGCACCGTTTGCCCGGGAGGGCATGGGGCGGTTCGGCTTGCAAGATGACGTGGCATGATTGATCGGCGTCTCCCTAGGATGGGCAGAGCTAAAGACGACGATGCGTTGCGGCCTCAGCCGACGGCGCAGCTGCGGTCAGTGGCGCAGCTGCGGCCAGCGACGCAGTCCCAGCTGGTGACGCAGTCCCAGCTGGTGACGCAGTCCCAGCCCACATCGCAACTCCAACTGGAAGCCGACTACCGCCAACTGTTCTGTGACCTCCACGGCGATACGGAAGGCCGCTTTGCGGCTCAGGACTATCTCGACCACTCGACGGCACTTTACCATGGAGAAGTGATCGGCCTCGGTTTTCTCCCTAAACTCTACGATCAGACACGTTTGCTGCAATTTGACGAGCTGGTTGGTACCACTTGGCGAATCTTAGAGAAAGTGACCCGCCACTATCAGCAAAACGCCGCTTATCGGCAGTTGTTCGGCTTTTCCAACTTGGCCGAAAGACTGATCATGCTGGATCCGGGCTATAGCTGCTATGTCCCCATCATGCGCATTGACCTCTTTTTGGATGAGGGAAGCGGTGACTTCTGGTTCTGCGAGTTCAACACTGACGGCTCCAGTGGCATGAACGAGGACCGTGAGGGTGCTGACGCGCTTTGGTGCTCGACACTCGCCCAGCAAGCGTCCGGGCAGTTGGGGCTGGTGCGCCAAGAGCTCTTTGACAGCTGGGTTGAGTGCTTTTTGGTGATCTGGCAGGAGTTTGCCGAAGGCCGCAGCCCGGATGCGGCAGCTGGCGAGGGGAGTGGCCCGGGTGCGGCGGCGGCGCATGGCACAGCGAGCGTTAACCGTCCAATCATCGCCATCGCCGACTACCTAGAATCGGCCTCGATGCCGGAGTTCGAAGAGTATCGCCGCCGCTTTGAGCAACGTGGCTACAATTGTTTAATTTGCAACATCCCCGCCTTACGCTATGAGCGTGGCCGTTTGATCGGTAGTGATGTAGACCCATCCCACCCCCTAGGCGGCGGTCGCTTTATCGAGATTGATGCCGTCTATCGGCGCGCCGTCACCGGGGAGATACTGAGCGACCTTGAAAAGACCGGCAGCTGGGAGCAGCCCGCAGCCGATGGCGCTTGGGCGTTGGTGCAGGCCGCCCGCGATCATAGTATTTGCCTGGTCGGCGGCTTTCGCAGCCATGTCGCCCATACCAAACAGCTCTTCGCGGTGTTGTGCCGTCCAGAGACAGCCTCGCTGCTGAGCGCTGAAGAACAAGCTTTTCTAGAGGCACATCTGCCCTACACTGAGGTGCTGAGCAGTAAATCGGAGCGTTTCTCCGAGATTTGCTCGGAGAAGGACAATTGGATTATCAAGCCGCAAGACGGCTATGCCTCCCAAGGAGTTTTCGCCGGTCGCGATCATAGCCAATCAGCCTGGGAGCAGCTGTTGCACGAAACGCTGGGGTTAGGTTATGTAGCCCAGCACTATGCACCGCAGTACGCCACATCCAACTGCCGTCTAACGCCGGCAGCAGCCGGAGCAATTGGCGGTGCGCAGGACAGTCGGCTTTACGCCGATGCCGCCGCAGCTTTGGCTGATCCCAGTTTCGACCCCGAGGCGCTGGTGCCTTACAACATTCTCACCGGACTTTACGGCTACGGTGGCAGATTTGCCGGGATTTTCGTCCGGGCTGGCCAAAGCGGCCTGATCGTCGGCTATGCTGGCGGCATTAGCGTCCCAGCACTGTTGGCCGGCGACCCTGAGTTCACCGGGCTGGCTGTACGCAGCCGCTAGGGAAATGCCGACCAACTCATAATTCCGTCCCACACGCCCCCCGAGCCACAATCTCCCACTCTGCCGGTCAGGGGAAAGATTGCCGGTCAAGCCGGCAATGACGGATCGGCTCTGAGCCCGCAATGACCGAGTGGCGCGTTGAGCGGCAGCTTGGGATTAAGCGGCAGATCCCTGTCTAGGGGCGGGCGACTCTCGCTCACGGTAACACTGAAGCAGCATCGGGCGGCATGAGGCTAAAGGCAGGGTTTTATCCGTGTACAATGGTGGTGAAAACAAATGATGCTTGAGAAGGGATGGGCAGGTGCACGGAAATCAATGTGATGGCGAAAGCTACATTTTCACTTCCGAGAGTGTGACCGAAGGGCATCCGGATAAGGTCTGTGACCAGATAGCCGATGCCGTGCTGGATGCCATTTTGGCACGTGAAGCCGATATTGCCAACAAGGGCGGGCAGGCCGATCCCGCTGTCGCCCGAGTGGCCTGTGAGGCTTTGGCGACCACTGGCTTGGTGGTGTTGGCCGGAGAGATTCGCTCCGAAGGCTATGTGGACATCGAGTCCGTGACTCGGCGAGTGATCGCCGACATCGGCTATGTGCATCCGGAATTGGGGTTTGATGCGGCTTCCTGCGGTATCATCAACTCTATTCACGAGCAGAGTCCGGATATCGCCCAAGGTGTCGATGAGAGCTATGAGGCTCAGGGGAGAGGGGGAGAGGGCCGGACAAGCTGCCTGGTTGCCGATAGTGCTAATGCAGCCATCCCCACAGCCCCTGTCGCCTCCACGTCATGTGGCACTCTGCAGAATGTCGGGGCGGGGGATCAGGGTACGATGTTCGGCTTCGCCTGCAACGAGACCGAAACTCTGATGCCGATGCCGATCTTTCTGGCGCACCGTTTAGCAGAGCGCCTAGCTGAAGTGCGCAAGGATGGCAGTCTGCCCTACCTGCGCCCGGACGGAAAGACTCAAGTCAGTGTGCGCTACCGGGGCGGATGCCCAGTGGGGGTGGAGAAGATCCTGATATCCACCCAGCACTCCGAGGGCATTGCGATTGACGGACAGCTTCATCCAGACTTAAAGCGCTTGGTAGTTGCGCCGGTGATGGAGCGCTGGGGAGTGAGCTGGCAGAATGCCGAGCTCTACGTCAATCCCACCGGGCGTTTTGTGATTGGCGGCCCTAGTGGTGATACCGGTCTGACCGGTCGGAAGATCATCGTTGACACTTATGGTGGCTCCGGACGTCACGGCGGCGGCTCTTTCTCCGGCAAGGATGCCACTAAGGTTGATCGTTCGGCGGCCTACGCCGCCCGGTGGGCGGCAAAGAACCTAGTGGCCGCCGGCTTGGCCGAGCGCTGTGAGCTGCAAGTGGCCTATGCCATTGGCATGTCCGAGCCGTTCTCGGTGATGGTGGAGAGTTTCGGTACCGGCCAGTTGCCTGATGAGCTGCTGACCCACGCTGTGCTCAAGGTATTTGACCTGCGTCCTGGCGCGATCATCCGTGACCTCGGTTTGACTCGGCCGATTTTCCGCGAGACAGCGGCCTATGGCCACTTTGGCCGTGAACTGCCCGAGTTCACTTGGGAGCGCACCGACCGTATCGAAGAGCTGTTGGCGGTGGTGCGTGGGCTTTAGCGCAAGTACTGTTTTGAATATCCCCGCTGACGTGGGGTGGGTTCTGGAGCGCTTGGAAGACAGCGGTCAAGTGGCTTATTTGGTGGGGGGGTCAGTGCGCGATGCGTTGTGTGGCGAGGAGCCTAGTGATTGGGACATCGCCACCGCAGCCACCCCTGAGCAGACGGCCACAGTCTTTGCTGGCCAGCGTCTGTTGCCGACCGGCTTGCAATATGGCACCCAGACGCTGCTCGTTGAACCTGATGAAGTGCCGATGGGCCAGGCTGTTTCATCCTGTGGTTCAGGACGCCCTAGGCCGGTGCAGATCACCAGTTTTCGGACGGACGGCAGCTATGCCGACGGGCGCCATCCCGACAAGGTGTGCTTCTCCGGTGATATCGTCCATGATTTGGCGCGTCGCGACTTCACTGTCAACGCCATGGCCTATTCGCCGCGTTGGGGGCTGGTTGATCCCTTTGGCGGACAATGTGACTTGGCGACCCGCTGCCTACGGGCGGTGGGGGATGCCGACCAGCGCCTTCAAGAGGATGCCTTGCGCATTCTGCGAGCCTTGCGTTTTGCGGCCACCCTCGATTTGGGCATTGATCCATCACTGGCAAAAGCCTTGCACAACGAGAGGCAACTGTTGAAGCGGGTCAGCCCGGAGCGCATCCAATGCGAGCTGATGCGGATGCTCCCAGGCCGAGGCATCCAGACGGTGCTGTTAGAGTACGGTGACGTGCTGGCGGTGTTCATTCCAGAGGTTGGTGACACACTGGGATTCGACCAGAGAAGCCCTTGGCATAGCTATGACGTTTGGGAGCACAGCGTACGGGCGCTGGCTGCGATCAGCACTGGTGACCCCTTAGTGCGTTTGGCGCTGCTGCTCCATGATTTGGGCAAGCCGCGCTGTTGCAAGGTTGACAGCACTGGCAGAGGCCACTTCAAAGGCCATGAGCAGGTTGGTGCGGAGATTGTCGAGCAGCGTCTGCGAGCCCTGCGTTTTGACAATGAGAGCGTGAGGATCGTTACCGAACTGGTTTTTTTGCACATGGCGCAGCTGAAGCCAGAGGCAGCCAAGCGCTGGCTCAGCCGCCTAGGAGAAGTGCAGCTTAAACGGTTGATCGGGGTGAAGCGCGGTGATATCTCAGCGCATAGCGAGGAGACAGTCGAGGGTCGGATGGCTAGGATGGATATGTTTGAGCAGGCGGTCGATGCCGCTTTGGCGGCGGGGGAGTGCATCAACCGCTGCCAATTGGCGGTGAACGGCAATGACTTGCTGGCCATCGGTGTCTTTCCAGGACCGGTGTTCAGGCAGATATTGGACAGTCTGCTGCAAAGTGTAGTGGACGACCGTTTGCCAAACGAGAGGGAAGTGCTGCTGTCAGAAGCGCGGCTGCTTTGGCTGGCATCTCCCCAGTACCGGGGCACATAGGATATAATAGCACCGCTGCGGATAAAGCAAAGCAGGGTTGGATTGAGCAGGAGTCTGCCGTAGACGATAGGCCAACATAGCTCAGTTGGTAGAGCAGCTGATTCGTAATCAGCAGGCCTGGGGTTCGAGTCCCCATGTTGGCTCCAGATAAAAACGCAGGTCAGATGGACGCTCCAGAGTCTCTGACCTGCTTTGTTTTTTTGTGGTCGCCCCTTAGCGCTGGTGAGCCCTAACTGGCTATTCGCTGAGTAACCGGACAGTGACCCACCGCACCGTCACCTACATGTAGGTGACGGTGCGGTGGGTCACTGTCCGGTTACTGCCGGTTGGTTTCAGAACAGCTCGTTGAACTTGTCTTGGTTTTTGTTCAAGTGTGTGGCTGCCCAATCCTTTGCATCTTGGATGCTGCACGGCACGATCTTCTCCTTGCCGTGCCAGCCATTTTTCTTATTGCCTTCTGCTTTGTCGTTGTACATGTGAACAAAGTACTCGCCGTTCTTTTTACGGTAGAGCGTCTCTCTGATGCCCCGGCGCGTGAAGGAACCAAGGGCTGTCGCAGTGCTTGGATCGTAAATTCGATTGTTGATTGCTACTCGCATAAATGCCCCTCTCTGCCACATACGTGTGGACTTGCCCTTAAACCAAGTAATCGTCATCGCCTTACGGAACTACATACTCTATACCTTCCTAATATACCATAAAATGATCGCCTATACCGAAAAGTAGTGGAATTTCACTTTTCCAATACGGAAATGAAGCTCCCCACGAAGTTGTGCTATGCCAATAACCAATAGGGGGGCGATGGGTGGCTGGAGTGGACAGTAAAGGGCAGTCGCCGGGTATTCCTGAAGTCAGGCCACTAGGCATACGCATTGCTGCTGCGTTTTGGCCGATGTCCGTCAATGCCTATGGCCGTCGGTGGCGGGAATCAGCAGCATGTGGTATCTTGATGCTACTGATAACTACACTTATCAAGTATCAGAGAACAGCAATGATCAAATAGGAGAGTGAGTTACCATGAAGATCTGTATCGCCTGTGGGATACCCATGGAGCAGGAGTCCGATTTTGCCATGGGAGACGATGACCTAGATTACTGCGTCCATTGTGCCAATGAGGATGGCAGTATGCACAGCTTTGAGCAGACCAAGGCGGGGATGACTGCGGTGGCTGCCAAGATGCACGGTCTTGACCCCACAGCCGCTGAGAAAGTGGCTCTGTCTATGATGGGCAAATTGCCAGCATGGGAAAAACACTTCCAAAACTGAGCCAGCCGTTGAGCACAGCAAACAATGCCTTTCAATAACGAATCTGAATTTGCGACAGCCCTAATCAAAGTGCATTCCCATGGCTCATCACCAAACTGAAAAGTGATGATACTGCCGACATATTAATTGCCACATCCATTCAGAAGCTGAGCAACATCAAAGAAGAAAGTGGCATGGAAGGACATTCATGTTGGAGGCACTGTAAAACGGGTCAGACACAAGTGAGAGTTCAAGCGGAATCTTTCCCTGTCGCAGAGACTGCCGCTCGAAGATATTGAATGCTGATGGCATATTCAGTCCCAACTCGCCAAAAATTTTCCTAGCTCTGATCTGGAGGGTGTTGACTTTGGGGATAGGAATCAAGAATTTGTTCAAAAGCTACGGGCACACACCGGTGCTCCACGACGTGTCCCTTAGTTTTGCAGTGGGGATACCACCGAACATTGACGCATGGATGTCCCATCTTTCAGTTGCAACGGAAGAGTCTACATACCGAGGGATGTTCAGGTTGTAGGTGTTCTCCTTCAGCCCTTGGGCGTAGTACTGTTCAGGACAAATCAGGACTCTGGAAAGATGCCGATTAACTCACAATTCCGTTCCACACGGCCATCGAGCCGTAATCTTTAACCCTGCTGACCACGGGAAAGATTGCCGGTCAAGCCGACAATGACCGCAGTTTGGGTATTAATCGGCATCTCCCTATGCTAAACCAGAACTGGCGGGAAATGACTCGGAAAACGGCTCTCATCTTTGCTGTGGCGCTTGGCTAAGTGGCAGGCTGAGCAAGAACTCTGTGCCGCCGCCTAGAACGCTTTGAACGCTGACGCTGCCGTTATGCAGCTCGGCGATGTACTTGACAAACGCCAGCCCCAAGCCGCTGCCCTCTTCGCTGCGGGCCGGATCCACTTGGTAGAACCGCTCAAAGACGTGTGGCAGATGCTCCGGGGCGATGCCGATGCCGTCGTCACGAACGCTGAGCACGGCTTTGTCAGCGGCGGCTTTGCTTGCGACCCAGACATTGCCGCCGGGTCTGCCGTACTTTATCGCGTTGGTCACCAAGTTCAGCGCCGCTCGGGTCAGTAGCAATAAGTCAGCCTGTACGATCACACCAGTCCCACTGTCAATGTGTAGGCTGATCTCCCGGCTATCAGCTTCTGCTTGGCAGGCTTCGGCGATATCCTCCACAAACTCGCCCAAGTCGATATCTGAGAACTCCATGGCCTTGGCCTGTTCAGCGCCTCGGGCAAGCATCAAGAGCTGTGTCAGGGTCATCTGCATGCGCCCACCATCGTGCATGATGTCTTCCAAAGCCTGCTGCCGCTCGGCATCTGTAGCATCATCGGCTAGCGCTGCCTCTGCACTGGCGAGGATCACCGCCAATGGCGTACGCAGCTCATGGGAGGCATCGGAAGAGAACTGCCGCTCCCGCTCGATGGCATTTTGCATGGAGGTGATCATCTCGTTGAAAGTCGATGCGAGGTTGCCTATCTCGTCATGCGTCTCTGGGGCAACGACACGGCGGGAAAGGTCGCCTTTGGCAATGGCGGATGCGGCCTTGGTCATCTCGGCCACCGGCCTCAGTGCCCGGCGGGCAATGCTGAAGCCGACAAACAGGGCCAACGCACAGCCGAAAGGCAACAGGATGGCGAACAGCACCAGCGTCTCCCCGGTAGCTTCCGGGATGGCATCTAGTTTAGTGCTTACTCGCACATAGGCAACCGTCTGGTTTTCCTCCCTGGCCTCAGTGTCATAAACCATCCAGTCGGTGCCATCTACCCGGACTATTCGGGATGCTCCGGCCAGCACGGGTAGCTCGTCTAGCCATGTCAGCATGTGGTTTCGCTCAATAATCCGATGGTCTAAGCCGTAAACCGAGAAGAACGGCGACTCAAAGGACTTAAATGAGTCCTCCATGTCCACGCCGCGATCCTCATAGTACTCCACCTCTTCAGCAACGCGAAAGGCCTCGGCGGCACAATGCTCTGCGGCTTGGTTCTCCATAGCCGGCTTCAAGGCGAAGTAAAAAGCAGCGGCTAAAACACAAAACAACATGGTGAAAGCACACGCGAACCAAAGTGCTAGCTTGGTTCGAAAACCCATTCTTTTCATGGCTTGATCAGGATTCTTCCCTCAGCACATAGCCGCGTCCGCGCAGTGTGTGGATCAGCACTTGGCCATGTCCGTCGTCTATTTTCCGGCGCAGGTAGCGGATGTAAACGTCCACCACGTTAGAGCCGCACTCGTAGTCAAAATTCCATATATGCTCGATGATCTGGTCGCGTGACAAAACAATCCCGAGGTTATGCATCATGTATTCCAAAAGCATGTACTCTTTGGTGGATAGATGGATATCCTGGCCGCCGCGTCTTACTTTTTGTGATGCGGTGTCCAGCTCTAGGTCAGCTATTTGCAGCAGTGTGCTCTTCTGCTTTGAGTTGCGGCGGGTCAGTGCTCGCACCCGGGCGAACAGCTCGTCGAAGGAGAACGGCTTTACCAGGTAGTCGTCGGCCCCGGCATCCAGGCCGTTCACCCGGTCGTTGATGCTGTCCATCGCTGTGAGCAGCAACACTGGCACGGTGTTGCCTGAGCGGCGAATGTCACGGAGGATGTCAGTGCCGTTCTTTCCCGGCAGCATCCTGTCTAAAACAACGCAATCATAGTCAGCAGCCCCCAGATAGCCTTCGGCCTCCAAGCCATTGTCGACAGCATCAACACTGTAGCCTTTCTTTTTCAGTTGTTTGGTAATGATGCCCAACAGCCTGCGCTCGTCCTCTACCACTAGAATACGCATAGCGATCGTCCTTTCAAGCGGGTATTTTTGAAAGATCATAGCATAAGGGCAAAAAAAGGAAATCGGAGGAAGGAAAACTCTCATCTTGCTTTAATCTTGGCTGTGTAAAGTGGGTTAACTGGAAAAACTTTGAGCAAAAAATGACCTTCTGTGCGACGAAAGGAGTGGTAACAATGAGAAAGCCCGTCATCTTGCTGTTGGCCGTCTGCTTGCTGCCAGCTTTGGCCGTCGGCGGCTGTGCCCCGTCACCGACCTCTGGCTCGGCAACGGGCATCGAGGTGCTCTCTACGTCGAACCGGGAATTAGGCGGGGCAGCTGCCGCAGATGCTGCAGCGCCCCCAGCAACACCTTCGGCGCAAGAGCCGGCCGCATCGAGCACTGCAGTTCCACCAACAACGTCTGCGTCGGCAGATCCTGGGGCGTTGATCTCGGAAGCCAAGGCCAAGAGCATCGCTTTGAATCACGCCAAGCTTGCCGATGCCGATGCGAAACAGCTGCATATCGACTTGGAGCGGGACAGTGGTCGGGACATCTACGATATTGACTTTTATAATGGCAACAAGGAGTACAGCTACAACATTGATGCCGCCACCGGGGAGATACTGGAGTTTGACTACGACACCGAAACCAGCATGGCGCCTGCGGCAATACCTGCTGTGGCGGTGAGCACCACGCCTACCGTTATCGCCGAGTCGCGGGCCATCGCGATAGCCCTGCAGCATGCCGGGATCCATGAGTCCAATGCTCGGATGATTCATATGGAGCTTGACCATGATAGTGGCAGGCCCTTGTACGAGGGAGGGTTTTATAGCGGCGACAAGGAATATGAGTACGATATTGATGCAGTGACCGGCAACATCCTCAGCTATGACCATGATTATGAGGATTGAGCAAAGCACCTCGGCAACGGCGATGGGGGACAAGTTCATCCCCTCGCCCCTATCGCCGTTGCCGGCCGTCGACTGCGCACCACTGTCTGCCGCCGTTTGCCGTTGTTGACGCTCCCTGCCGCCGCCGTCCGCCCTGTCGCCCTACGCTGTTATTGACGCTCCCTGCGCCGCCCTCCGTCTCCTCACCGTCGCTGCCGGGCGGTGAGGAGACGGAGGGCGGCGCAGGGGCGGAGCACCGGACGCTGCTGCCCGGAGAAGAGGTCGGGCCGTTTTGCAGCGACTGCTCCTCAAGCATAGATATGGGAAGGTGAGAAGCCTGCTCACAATCCTGCTCACAATCTGGCGCAACAGCGTTAAATTGGTGGTTCCCTACGGAAAGGCAGCGGCGAGGATTTGACATATGTGGATAATTGATGTATAAACTTTCCAGTTGAATATTGTCCAAACCGTTGAAGCAGAGATAAAAACAGCAGATGCGCGCACAGAGAATCCGGGCAGCTGGGATCCGGGTGGAAATGCAGGTTGTTAAATGGACTGCTGAGGGCATGGTCAAAGGCAGAGAGCAGATTCATCTGTGAGCTACGGCGACGGCGGCACCAGCCGCAGTGCAGTGTGGCGCAGGCGCGGTTGCTGATGCCGAGTATTCCATGACGTTGCGCAGACGTTAGTTGCGAGGGGTATGTTGGTACCCCGGAGAGAGCACGGGTTTTCCCGTGAATCAGGGTGGCACCGCGGGTAGTCTTATTCGTCCTTGGTAAAGCGTCAAGCTTTGTCGAGGGCTTTTTTATTGCAGTGTTATTGTGGGAAAGGAGGCAACATGGTGAGAGCGAGTTTTAATGTGGCAGCAGGCAACACGATCCGGCCGAGCCTAGAAGAGGCCAAAAGGCTGGCCGCCGACGGTGCCCAAGGCAACACGGTGATCCCGATTGCGCTGGAGGTATTCTCCGACCAGAAGACCCCGATCGAGGTCTTGCGGAACATTCAGGCGCAAAGTGTTAGCTGGTTCATCTTGGAAAGCGTTAACGGCAGCGATAGCTGGGGGCGCTACACCTTCTTGGGCCACCGGCCGGTGATGTCGGTTTATGGGACTGGCGACAGCGTGACCGTTGAAGAAGGTGTGCAGCGCACACAGACCAAGCAGCCGCCCTTGCCGCTGCTGCGGGAGCTGCTCCGCCGCTATAAAAGCCCGGGCATCGCTGACCTGCCGCCATTTACCGGCGGTTTTGTGGGCTACTTGGCCTATGACTTCGTGCAGCATTTCATCAGCGGCCTGAAGCTCACTGCCGCCGACACGCACGGCTTCCGGGACTTCCACCTGATGCTGATCGACAAGGTGGTGGCCTACGACCACTTCAAGCAGAAGATCCATATCATTGTGAACATCCCGATAGATGATATTGAGAGCAGCTATATCCAGGGAGTCGCCGAGTTGAAGGACATCGAGAGGATGATCCTTGGTTTTGGCCAGGCCGCCGGGTCGTTGGCCGCTGGCACAGCTGCTGGTGAGCCTTCGGCTTGCGGCGAGTTCGAGGCACTGTTCAGCGAGCAGCGCTTTAAGGCGATGGTCGAGGCCGTGAAGGAGCATATCGTTGAGGGCGACATCTTCCAAGCGGTGATCTCCAACCGCTTCACGGCTCCCTTTCAGGGCAGCTTGATGAACACCTACCGTCTGCTGCGGATCATCAACCCCTCGCCCTACATGGTCTATATGCGCACTGACGATTTGGAGATCGCCTGTGCCTCGCCGGAGACCTTGGTCGCCTTGCGCGACGGTGAGATCAGTTCCTTCCCGTTGGCCGGTACCTGTCGGCGCGGTGCCACGGACGAGGAAGATGCCGCCCTCATCGAAGCGCTGCTCAGCGACGAGAAGGAGTTGGCCGAACACGATATGCTGGTCGACTTGGCGCGTAACGACCTTGGTCGGGTGAGCCGTTTTGGCAGCGTTGCGGTATCGGAATACCGCCGTGTCAAAAGCCTCTCGCATGTCAGTCACATATCGTCAAAGGTCCGGGGACGTTTGCGTGAGGATAAGGATGCCTTAGACGTTATCGCCGCCTGCCTGCCGGCGGGCACCCTTTCTGGTGCCCCCAAGAAGCGGGCCTGTGAGATCATCGATGCTCAGGAAGGTGTGAAGCGCGGCGTCTACGGCGGCGCCTTGGGCTACATCGATTTTGCTGGCAATATGGACATGTGTATCGGCATTCGCATGGTGGTGCTGAAAGATCAGCATGTCTATGTGCAGTCCGGGGCGGGTATCGTTGCCGACAGTGTGGCCGAAAAAGAATGCCGTGAGGTTCAGAACAAAGCGCAGGCAGTAATGGACGCCCTGATCAGAAGCAAGGAGGTGTGAGGGCATGATCCTGATAATCGATAACTACGACAGTTTCACCTATAACCTCTACCAGATCGCCGGCAGTTGCTGTTCGGATGCTGCGGATATTCAGGTGGCCTATTCCGACCAGTTGAGCTGTGCAGACGTAGAGCGGCTAGCGCCCGCCGGCATCATCATCTCGCCTGGCCCGGGGCGGCCCGGGCAGGCCGGCATTTGCGAAGATCTTGTCCGGGCTTTTGCTGGTCGGCTGCCGATACTCGGAATCTGCCTTGGCCATCAGGCGATCTGTGAGGCTTTTGGTGCTCGGATCGGCTACGCCAAAACATTACGCCATGGCAAGCAGTGCATGGTGCATGTGGCCAACGGCAACCCGTTGTTTCACGGTCTGCCGCCGTTGCTTGAGGCCGGCTGCTACCATTCGTTGGCTGTGTTGCGCGACACGCTTCCCGACGAGCTGCTGGTGATTGCGGAAACCGGTGAGGGCGAAGTGATGGGCATCAAGCACCGGGACTTCGATGTTTTCGGCCTGCAGTTCCATCCCGAGTCGATTCTGACGCCGGGCGGCGGTCGGATAGTCCAGAACTTCTTGCAGATCGGAGGGATCAGCCATGATTGAGGCGGCCATCTACGACATCTTGGCGGGGCAGCACTTAAGCCTCGATATGACGCGCTCGGTGATGATGCAGATGATGGAGGGCAAGGCCACCGACTCGCAGATGGGTGCCTTTTTGGCCGCCATGCGCTTAAAGGGCGAAACCATCGACGAGATCACCGCCTGTGCCGAGGTGATGCGCGAGAAGTGCCTGCGCCTGACCCCGAAGACAGACGTCTTGGACATTGTCGGCACGGGCGGCGACGAGCTGAGCAGCTTCAACATCTCTACCACCTCGGCCTTTGTAGTAGCCGCTGGCGGTGTACCGGTGGCCAAGCATGGCAACCGCAGCGTTTCCAGCAAATGCGGCAGTGCTGATGTCTTGGAAGCACTGGGTGCCAACATCATGCTTACCGCAGAACAAAGCGCCCAAGTTTTGCAGAAGACCGGCATCTGCTTCATGATGGCGCAGGTCTACCATGCGGCGATGAAGCACGTGGCGCATGTCCGGCGGGAGCTGGGGGTGCGTACCATTTTCAACATCTTGGGGCCGCTGGCCAACCCGGCCGGGGCGACCCTGCAACTGCTTGGCGTTTACGACGAGGGCTTGGTGGAGCCGCTTGCCCGGGTCTTAAGCAAGCTGGGCGTGAAGCGGGCGATGGTGGTGCATGGCCATGACGGTTTGGACGAGATCACACTGACCGGCACCTCTACGGTCTGTGAAGTGGCTCACGGCCAGTTGAACAGCTATTTTATCACTCCGGAACAGTTCGGCTTGGAGCGCTCCGAGCTATCCTGTTTGGTTGGTGCTGGGCCGGTCGAGAACGCCGAGATCACTCGCAGCATACTGGCTGGCGAACCGGGGCCAAAGCGCGATATCGTTGTCTTGAATTCGGCCTGCTGCTTGTACATGGGCAAAAACGATATCACCATGCGTCAGTGTGTGCGCTTGGCCCAGGAGCTGATCGACAGCGGCCAGGCACTGCGGACGATGGAGGCTTTTGTGATGGCCACCAACGAGGTGGCGGCGTGATGGGCGACTGCGGCAAGAGGCCCGGCACGGTCGCCGATGGGAAGGCAGCGCAGTGAATATTTTAGATCGCATTGTTGTTTCGACTCGCGAGCGTGTACAGAGGGATAAGGCGGCGGGCCAGTTGGCGATGCCCCCCACCCGTCCCGGAGGTACTCGCCTTGGCGGCGGCCGTCCGGCGTTTCTATTCGAGCAGGCGCTTAAGGCCCCGGGCATCAGCCTCATCTGCGAGGTGAAGAAGGCCTCGCCGTCCAAGGGTCTGATCGCCGGGGATTTTCCCTATCTAGAAATCGCCGCCGACTACGAGCAGGCCGGGGCGGCCGCCATATCGGTGCTCACGGAGCCGGAGTTCTTTCAGGGGTCTGACCGCTATCTGGCCGAAATCGCCCAGCAAGTCACCCTACCGCTGCTGCGCAAGGACTTCGTGGTCGATGCCTTCCAGATCGAGCAGGCGGCATGCCTAGGGGCGGACGCAGTACTGCTGATCGCGGCGATCTTAGAGCCGGCCGAGCTGGCCGCCTTCATCCGGGCGGCGGACTCTTTTGGCCTCTCCTGTTTAGTAGAGGTGCATGATGCCGATGAGCTGCGGGCGGCCTTGGGTGCTGGTGCCAGGGTGATCGGTGTCAATAACCGTGACCTGAAGACTTTTACGGTGGACGTGGAGAACAGCATCCGGCTCAGGCACTTGGCACCGCCCGACGTGGCCTTCGTCTCGGAGAGCGGTATCCGTACTGCCGCCGATGTGGGCAGGCTGCGCGACAACGGGGTGGATGCCGTGCTGATAGGCGAGGCCCTGATGTTAGCCGCTGACAAGCAGGCCGCCCTGGCCGAGCTGCGCGGTGCGGCGGGGGAGCCAGGCCACCGCCGAGAAATGCGTACAGTACGTCATTGCGGGCCTGACCCGCAATCTTTCGCGCCAGCGAGGGTAGAGCTGGAGGGGCGCGGGCTATGAGCAAGGTCAAGGTCTGTGGCCTCAGCCGCCCTGCCGACATAGCCGCCGCCAACCGCGCCCTGCCAGACTACATCGGCTTTGTCTTCGCCCCCAGCCGCCGCCAGGTGGGCAAAGACACGGCGGCCACGCTGAAAGCCGACCTCGACCCCCGCATCGAGGCTGTCGGCGTCTTTGTCAATGCGGCGCTCTCTGAGGTGACAGCGATCTATCGCAGCGGCAGCATCGACTTGGTGCAGCTTCACGGGACTGAGGACGATGCCTACATCCGGCAGCTCAAAGCCGACTGCGGCTGTCGGGTGATCAAGGCAGTGGCTATTGACTGTGAGGCCGATGGCCATGCCCTGCCATCGTCCCTGGGTGAGGCTGACTACCTCTTGTTCGACAGCCTGTCAGTGCGCCACGGCGGCAGCGGCCGGGCTTTTGACTGGGGCGTTTTGCATGGATATCACGGCATCCCGTATTTTTTGGCAGGCGGCCTGAATGCCGAAGTGGTGGGTAGCGCCATCGGCCAGCTCTCACCGTTTGCCGTCGATGTCAGCACAGGTGTAGAGACTGATGGAAAGAAGGATGAGGAGAAGATCATGGAATTTGTACGACGAGCGAGGGAGGCATGATGGCAGGCAGGTTCGGTGATGCCAAGGAGTTCGGAGGCCAGTATGTCCCCGAGACTCTAATGAGTGCGTTGCAGGAGCTGGATCAGGCCTACCAGCATTATCGAAGCGACCCGCAGTTTCAATCCGATCTGCGCGGGCTGTTGCGGGACTATGCCGGGCGGCCGTCGCTTCTCCACTATGCTGCCAACCTCACAAAGCAAGTCGGTGGTGCCAAAATCTACCTGAAAAGAGAAGATCTGAACCACACCGGCTCACACAAGATCAACAATGTTTTGGGGCAGACGCTATTGGCCAAGCGTATCGGTAAAAAACGGGTTATCGCCGAGACCGGTGCCGGCCAGCACGGCGTGGCTGCTGCCACAGCTGCCGCTCTGTTGGGGCTGGACTGCGAGGTCTATATGGGCAAGCTGGACATGGAGCGCCAGGCGTTGAATGTCTACCGCATGCGCCTACTGGGCTGTCGTGTCCATGCTGTTACCTCTGGCACCATGACCTTGAAAGACGCAGTCAGCGAGACCATGCGGGAGTGGACGCGCACGGTGACCGACACCCACTATGTGTTGGGCTCGGTGATGGGGCCGCACCCGTTTCCCACTATGGTGCGCGATTTCCAGCGGGTTATCGGCGATGAGATCCGCCTACAGGCCATCGAGGCCGAAGGCCGCCTGCCGGACGCTGTCGTGGCCTGTGTCGGCGGCGGCTCCAACGCTATCGGCGCCTTCTATAGCTTCATCGACGATGCCGAGGTGCGCCTGGTCGGTTGCGAGGCAGCGGGCAAGGGCATTGCCAGCGGCAGCCACGCCGCCACTGTCGCCACCGGCTCGGTCGGCGTTTTCCACGGTATGAAGTCGCTGTTCTGCCAAGACGAGTTCGGGCAGATCGCCGAGGTCTACTCGATCTCGGCCGGGTTGGACTACCCGGGCATCGGGCCGGAGCACGCCGGCCTCGCCCGTAGCGGCCGCGCCGAGTACCGCCCGGTGACCGACGCTGAGGCAGTCCAAGCTTTCGAGAGGCTTTCGCGCACAGAGGGGGTAATACCGGCAATAGAGTCCGCCCATGCCGTCTATCAGGCATTGGAACTGGCGGCAGAGATCGGCAAAGGCGGAGTCGTCGTGGTCTGCCTCTCCGGTCGTGGCGACAAGGACGTGGCGGCCATCGCCAGGTATCGGGGGGAGGCGCTTTATGAGTAGGATCAAAGATGCTTTTATCGATGCTGAGGGCGGGCGCAAGAAGGCCTTCATCGCCTACCTGATGGCCGGCGACCCCAGCCTTGAGGCTTCGGCCCGCTATATTTTGGCTGTCCAAGAGGCCGGTGCCGACCTGATAGAAGTCGGTATTCCCTTCTCCGACCCGATTGCCGAGGGGGAAGTGATCCAAGCTGCCAGTGTCCGTGCCATCGCTGCTGGCACCCGCCTCACCGGCGTGTTCCAGATGCTGGCTTCGATTCAGGGCAAGATGCATATTCCGGTGGTTCTTATGACCTATCTGAACCCGGTGTTCGTCTACGGCTATCAGCGCTTCTGCACCCAGGCCGCTGAGCTGGGCATCGCCGGCCTGATCCTTCCCGACCTGCCGTTCGAGGAGCAAGGCGAGCTGCGCGGTGTCGCCAACCAGCAGGGCATCGAGGTGGTAACGATGCTGGCACCGACCTCGGCCAGCCGTGCCGCATGCCTTGCCGAGCAGGCGCAGGGCTTCGTCTACCTGGTGTCGTCGCTGGGCGTCACCGGCATGNNC
>JGI20171J14444_1000039_pt1 | contig 45237 bp, 36 predicted proteins | sample TergutNc150P4_FD_14444 | JGI IMG/M metagenome (IMG submission 14444) | reverse complement strand
AAAAGAAACGCCTTATTGGGCGCCGTATGGTATTTACTACTTAACAATAGAGTTTAAAAAGGAATATCACGAAACATTTGCTCGCTTAACCAAAGAGAATGCGGAAAAACCGCTTATCTTTGGTGTTGACGACAGAATTATTGCCTCGCCTGTTGTGCGTGATGCAATAACAAACGGCAAAGTAAGCATTTCGGGCGACCTTGAGCCAAGTGAACTGTATATACTGAAAGCGTTTATCGCGGGGGGCGTTCTTCCTTGCGAAACACACATAAAATAAATTTCCTAACATATTAATTTTACACCTATGAAACAGACAATTCTATTCATTACATCGGCAACAATTATTATTTCCTTATTGTTTGCCTGTTCCAACAATGGAAAAGAGGTAGCGCGCACAACATTGCTCGCTGAAAATTTTGCAATCGAAAACCCCGATTGGCAAGTGTCTAACGACACAATCGTAAAGGATTTTGTGCTAACATTAGCCTTTGAGCCGAAAACTGAAATTCCATTTCGGCTTATGTGGACAAGCGCCACAGATACGGCATCAGTTGAACACGTTGCATTTGTTCAGTTCGACAGAATGGGCGGCACAGATAAGGTAGCGGTAGATTCTGTAACGATTAGTGAACTTACCGTCAGTCGCAATATTTATACCATAGCGGTAGGTCTTAAACCTGCACAGCCCACAAAGGACACGCATTGGCAAGGTTTCCGCATTGATTTTTCCGCCAACGAACTGATTATTGCTATGGGTATTGATGAACAATCAACCCTAAATTCTAAATAATTTATGAAACGATTTTTTTTACTTCTAACGGCAATTTTTGCTTTTGCAACTGCAAATGCTCAGGAAGGAATTGCCCATAAAAAACGGACGGAAACTTACAGTTGGGCGCTCGAACGCTTGGGCGTACCTGCGGCGGTTAAGAAAGGACTGACAGGCAAAGGCATTGTGGTGGCGGTGATAGATAACGGAATACTCGACAGCATTGCATATCATATTCCTGTTATTAAATCTTATGATGTAGTTCCCTTAGGCGCAAAAAGGCACGGAACACTTGTAGCCGCCATTATTGCTTCCGATATTTCAAAAATTGACAATCAAAGAGTTGCCGTTGCTCCCGGAGTAAAAATTTTAGATATAAGGGTAGAAGATTCTGAAGGCGAGATGCATTCTTCTTCAATTGCTCAGGGAATAATTTGGGCGGTTGATAATGGCGCGGACATTATCAATATGTCATTAGAACAGAAACGTAGCACTTTAACGCTGGAAAAAGCCGTAACTTATGCGGAAATCAAAGGCGTTTTAATAGTGGCTGGCGCAGGCAATATTACTAAAGATAGCCCTGAATCTGATGTGGGGTACCCTGCCGCTTGTGCTGCTTATAAAAATAACGTTGTGGCTGTGGGCGCAAGTAACGAAAAAGATAATGTAGCCTCTTTTTCAAAGTATGGAAAGGAAATTACTCTTATTGCACCCGGCTCGGGTGTTTATTCAGTAGATATTATTGATGGAAATAAAAAAATAAGCGGAACTTCTATGGCTGCTCCGCATATTACAGGCATTGCCGCGCTTATTTTGGAATATTGCCCCGAAATAAAAAACGCTTCGCCAAAAATTAGGGCTAAATTATTGAAAGATAAATTGATAGAAATATCGGACACGCTGCCCGGACTTTCAGGCAGTCAGCAGGGATACGGAATGCCCAATGTAGAAAAACTTTTTCTCAAACCCTGCATTTCCGAAACCACCATTATGAAATCGAAAGCAAGCGGGGAAACTGCCGCTACAGAGAAAAAATTCGCTGAAACGGCTACGGAAACAACGGCAAAACCCAATCGCCCTGCACCTGCCAACTACAATTTGGCAGGAAAAACTTTTTGCGATGAACTTTCTGTGGGTGTTCTCTATGTGTATTTTTTTAGCAATAATTATTTTATAGAAGAGATAGAAGGTGAAATTTATGATGGACATTATACTTTTAATGCCACAACAAAACAGGGCGTTCTTACCCGCCACGACGGAAAAAGTTATAAGTTTCAAGTCAATGTTTTCGATGTATTAGTAGGTGAAAAATATTTATATTTTGGTAATTTTATGCCAGATGATTGGACTAATGTAATGCCCACCGAAACAATAACCGAATGTAAGTCTGAAACGCTGACGCCCGAACAGGAGCAGGCAAAAATTGCTAAATTACTTCCTCATAAAGTCTCAACTGTGAAAAATACAGATACTCAAGTCGGCGTAGAAATCAACGGCATTACTTGGGCAACAGCAAATGCAGGCACAACTGCAAAAACTTTTGTAAGCAATCCCGAAGATTACGGCGGTGATTATACTTGGGAAGAAGCGCAAAATGCCTGCCCGACAAGTTGGCGTTTGCCTACACAAAAAGAATTGAAATCGCTTGCAGATGCAGGCAGCATTTGGACAACCCAAAACGGAATAAACGGACGAAAATTCGGCAAAAGCAGTAATTCCATTTTTCTGCCCGCAGCAGGTTGGAGTTACGGCAAAGAGAAGATACATCAGGCAGGTACAGATGGCGGTTATTGGAGCAGTACGAAGTATCTCAGCTCTGACGCATATTCTCTGAATATCAAAAAAGACTGGGTAAATCCATCCTTTTACTTCTTCAAAGAAAGCAAAATGAAGTGCCGTTGTGTAAAAGAATAGAATAAAAATCAGAAAAATGACAAGGTCTATGAGCAATATTAAAAATAAAAATGAATTGTTTGATAATATTAGGGTGTTACTTACCGAAGCAAGAAAATCAGTTGTAAGAAACATCAACCAAACAATGGTTTATACGTACTATGAAATTGGTCGTATGATTGTGGAAGATGAACAACAAGGGCAACATCGTGCCCAATATGGCAAACAGGTTTTAATAGAATTGTCGGAACGATTGACAAAAGAATTTGGGAGAGGGTTTTCGGTTGATAACCTTGAACTAATGAAAAAGTTTTACATCGTTTATTCTTCTCAAATTTCCGAAACAGTGTTTCGGAAATTCCAAAATACAGAAAATCAATCTGTTGAAATTTCCGAGACACTGTTGCGGAAATCTGTATCAATTCCTAATTTCCAATTAAGTTGGTCACATTATCTAAAATTAATGAGAATTGAAGATATTGCCGAAAGGCAGTTTTACGAAATTGAAACACTTAACAATCAATGGAGTTTGCGGGAGTTGCAACGACAATACGATAGTGCTTTATATCAGCGGTTGGCGTTAAGCAAGGACAAGCAGGGAATACTCGAACTTTCAAAAAAAGGACAAATCATCGAAAAACCGGAAGACGCTATTAAAGACCCTTTTATTATAGAATTTACAGGATTTCCCGAAAAATCAAATTATTCAGAAACCGATTTGGAACAGAAATTGATTGACAAATTAGAACATTTTATGCTCGAATTGGGTAAAGGTTTTACTTTCGTAGGAAGACAGGTCCGCTTTACTTTTGACGAAAAACATTTTAGAGTTGACCTCGTGTTTTACAATCGACTTTTACAAAGTTTTGTGCTTATTGATTTGAAAATAGGCGATTTAACACATCAAGATATTGGGCAAATGCAAATGTACGTCAATTATTACGATAGATTTGTACGTTTGGAACACGAAAACAAAACAATCGGGATTGTTCTTTGTCGGGACAAAAACGAAACGCTTGTAAAAATTACACTTCCCGAAGACAATGAGCAAATTTTTGCAAGTCGTTACCAAACGGTTTTACCAAGTAAGGAAGAATTGAAAAAAATTATAGAAAGTAAAGAATGAAATTATATTATAACATTTTAAATTCTAAATAGATTATGAAACACATATTTTTAATTTTAACGGCAATTTTTGCTTTTGCAACTGCCAATGCGCAAAACAACCAAAGTTTGGTAAATACAGGCTGGGTATATGCTTCGGACGAAAAGGCTTCTTCTATCGAATTTTTAGATGAAAACAAGTGTCTTAAAATATCGTGGAATGATTGGAGTGATAATTATCGCTACCAACCAATGTCAAGCGGTCAATGGTATTATTTTTTTGACGGCGAAAAAGGCATTATTTGCGGTAAGGCTTTAAAAGATTTAATTGATTTTAATTCTTTAAAAACCTTTGCCGATTTAAAAACTTTAGTCAATTTTGATACTTTAAAAGACTCGTACACTTATTTTTCAATAGATAAAAAAAACAATAAATTGACTTCCCAAATGTTCCTTGACAAAAAACTTTGGGGCGACCAAAGCGAATATTCTTTAATGGACGCCAAAAGCAAAAAAGTAAAAGTAAGATTAGATAAAGTTGATTATCAGGCACACAAACCCGACCCAGCCCAATACAAAAATCCTTCCTTTCCTGCAAATGTGCAAAACAATAAAAGTTTGGTCAATACCGCGTGGGCGTATCTCTATTACGGAAAAGTAGTTAGGTCTATTGAATTTTTAGATGAAAACAAATGTCTTTTTGTATGTTGGCTTGACAGTAAACGTTTTTCAAACGCATCAAGCGGTCAATATTATTATTTTTTTGACGGCGAAAAAGGAACATTCAACCTAACAACCAATAAAGACAACATTTATTATTCTTTTTCCTTTGACAAAAAAAATAACAAGTTGATTTTGCAAAACGATTACTCACAATATGAATGTTCTTTAATTAACACTAACCGCAAAGCTGAATTAACCGTAGAAGGACATGATTATCAGGTTAATATGCCCGATGAAAAGTGGATAGAAGTAGAAAAATTAAAAGAAATTGCCGCTGCAAATGCAAGTTCCGTTTCGCAAAAAACACCTGAACAACTTAATGAACAGGGTATGGAATATTTTAATAGCAAGGAATATACCGAAGCGGTAAAATATTTTCGTCAGGCAGCAGAAAAGGGTAATGCCAGTGGACAAAACAATTTGGGCTGGTGTTATCAAAAGGGACTTGGCGTACAAAAAAACGAAACCGAAGCAGTAAAATGGTATCGCAAGGCTGCGGAACAGAACAATGGTTTTGCGCTAAATCAGTTGGGTTGGTGCTATGAATACGGGCTTGGTGTATTTTTAAGCAACAAGAATGAGGCGTTGAAATACTACCGCCTCGCCGTAGCCGCAGGCAACGAAGCGGCAAAGGAAAATCTGGCAAGATTGGACGAAAGAATTAACAGGTCGTCCAAAACTACAAATACTTCGCAAAAATCGTACAACGAAACTAAACTTTCGCTTGAAGGTACGGAGTGGCGTATAAAAATTAACGGCGCATATCATTTTCTTGCGTTTTATTATGATGATAAAAAACGTGTAAATTTTGCGGAATATGTAGATGATACTTATCGCTATACTTTTGACGGCAAAAACGGCAAATTAACCGATGAAGACGGCAAGGAATTATACCGTTTCTACAAATTCAGCGATGCACGCGGCGTTGAACATATAGTAGTTTATAAATGGTGGGACAATGGCGATGATGATGCGTTGTTTGATTTGGTGAAGTAAAAATGGATTATCCGTTGTTTAAAAGAATAATAATATAATTTTAATACATAATAAAATGAAGAAACAATTAAGAATTACAATTTTGGCAATCATAGTGTTGGTTGCGTTGGTGTTGGGCATCTATTTGTTGTCGAAGAACAACACGCAGAGGCAAACGGGCAGCGAAATGACGGAATTTAGCGTTAATTTTGCAAAGGAGCACCCCGAATGGATATTGTGTGATACCGTTTATACGCGGGAGTTGAAAATTGAACTTGACTCATTGCAGTTGGACAGGGACAATAGCAATGTGAATCAGCAAATTTCTGTTTTGCTTACTTGGGCTTGCGCTATAGAAACCGATACAGCAGGCGGTTACAGTGGCGATTTAACTGATATTTACCACATTGCGTGGGTAAAAATGGAACGTACCGACAGCAACAAAAATGTAAAACTGTACAAAATGTTGTTTTCCAAACCAGAAAGCATTATTGATTATGAAGTTTTTAATCGCGGACTTCGTCAAGACCAAATGACAGGAAAATTTACAATAAAGTACGGATTTTTCAGGCGTATCTCCTGTGAATTTGATTTTGACATTTACGGTTTGGACGGCGTTGCTTATTCCTACGGCAAACCGCAGTATAAAAAACATTTTTAAACACTTAGAGTCTGTTTAAATTTTTAATTTTGTATAAAAAACAAAATATTATATAATTTCTGGATTGCTTCGTCGTTTCACTCCTCGCAATGACGTTGTAGTATGATAGTTACGTCATTGCCACTGCGAGGAACGAAGCAGGAAGCAATCCAGAAAAGAAAACTATACAAAACTATACAAAACTAACAATACCAAATAATTCTAAATAATTTTGATTTTATTTATCTAATAATGTTATATTTACAATAAAATTTTATTGTAAATGGCTGAATATATGTTAGTTGAAAATTTTTTAATTTTTTTTATGAATTTTGTATTTAAAATATTTATTAATTCTTAAAATAATACATAAAAAAATTTTTTACTCAAAATTTTTAACGTTGAAAATCAATAAATTGTCAAAATTAAATTTGCAAATTAATAAATTATTGATTTTTTATGCTGAAAAACATTTTTTTTGCTTGTTTTTTAAAAAAAAATGTTGTACTTTTACAGCATTATTAATATTAATTTAATTTAATTTGCAATGAGAAAAATTCGCTTTTTTTTCTTTTCCGCGTTTATTGCGGTAGCATCAGCGCTTACAGCGCAAGTAACAACTTCGAGTATGAGCGGTAAGATTACCGATGGCAGAGATGTCCTTGTCGGCGCCACCGTTCAGGCTGTTCACACCCCTTCGGGTACTACTTACGGCGCGTTTACAAATCATGACGGACGTTTCAGTATTCAAGGTATGCGCCCCGGCGGACCTTATGTTATTACTGTTTCGTTCATTGGATTTGTTTCGCAGCAATTTACTGATGTAACTGTTTCTTTGGGTGAAACTTATGAACTTAATGTTACGCTTAAAGAAGCATCGCATGGTTTAACGGAAGTAACCGTTGTAGGACCTGCTCAAAGCAATATGAAAACCGAAAGAGCAGGTGCGCTTACAAGTTTAAACCGTCAGGCGATTAGCGTTACTCCAACTATTTCGCGCAGTATGAACGATATTATGCGTCTTGCTCCGCAAAGTAACACGACGAGCAATGGTTATGCTGTTGGCGGCGGAAATTATCGCCAATCGTACATTACTGTAGATGGTGCGGCTTTCAACAATGCTTTCGGTATAGGTGCAAACCTGCCCGCAAGCGGTTCACCTATTTCGCTTGATGCTTTGGAACAACTTACTGTTTCATTAACTCCTTATGATGTGCGTCAAAGCGGTTTTGTTGGTGGTGCAATAAATGCTGTTACACGTTCTGGAGATAATGAATTTCGCGGAACTGCCTATTCTTATTTGAGAAATTATCATTTGCAAGGCAAAAAAGTGGCTGATTATGAACTTACAGCGCAGGAAACCCGATACAACACCTACGGTTTGAGTATTGGNGGACCNATTATNAAAAACAAACTTTTCTTTTTCCTTAATGCTGAATATGAAGATAATGTGAGTCCGGGTCCATCATATATTCTTCGCAAAGACGAATCTGATGCATTTGGAACAAATAACGTGGTTCGTCCGACAGAGTCTGATGTTCAAATAATGCAAAATTATTTGCAAAATACTTATAACTACGACCCTGGACGCATCACAAATTATCCTTTATCAACCCCTTCATTTCGTTTGATGGGTCGTGTAGATTGGAATATTAATGAAGCAAATAAATTAACTGTCCGTTTTTCGACAACCTCATCGAAGTATTCGTCAAGTCCTTCGAGTTCGGTAAGCCCGCTTACAGCAAATGCTATTTATCCAGGTAATTCTGCATTAAGTATCAACGCAGGACAGGGACGTACTTCAAATTATGCTATGTATTTTGAAAGTTCGCGTTACTTTCAGGAACAAAATTTTTCATCTGCGGCTGCCGAATGGAATTCACGTATAGGAGGAAAAATAAACAATATGATGCGTTATACCTATTCTTTGCAAAACGAACCGCGTTCGTATGTAGGCGGCGCATTTCCTACTGTTGATATTTTGAAAGACGGCGCGGCTTATATGTCTTTTGGACCAGACCCTTTCACTGCAGGCAATACCCGCGTAGTTGATACTCATGTTTTTACCGATGAATTAACTTGGAATTCAGGCATCAATAATTGGACTCTGGGCGTTCAATATGAATATCAAAAAGCGGTAAACGGTTATATGCAGGGCGGTAACGGATATTATGTATTCGCTTCTATGGACGACTTTATGAATGGAGAAAAACCATCTGCTTTTGGCATTACTCATTCAAATGCGGCTGATTTATCACAATTCAAATCCACGCTTGCATTTGAGCAATATGCTGCCTATTTGCAAAACCAATTGAATTTGACGGATAATTTCCGCGTTACTGCAGGTCTTCGTTTAGAGTTGCCTTCTTATCCATCAATACAAAGAACTAATTTCAATCAGGCATTTGCCGATTTGGATTTTGGCGGAACGCATTATTCAACTGCGCAACTGCCTAAAGCAAAAGCGACGTTTTCGCCCCGTGTTGGTTTTAATTTAGACCTGACAGGAGAGCGCAAATATGTACTTCGCGGAGGAACAGGCGTATTTGTAGGACGTTTGCCTTATGTATGGCTTGTTTCTGTTGTGGGAAATTCAAACGTTGGACAAACACAATATTTTTATAATAATAAAAATTCGGCAAGCGGTGTACAACCCGATTTTCACACAGATTTAAAAGACATTTTGAGTGAACTTTATGGCGGAAACTTTACGCCTGCAACGCCGTTAGCGCCGCAATCGCCAACTATTTTAAGCAAAGATTTGTCAATGCCTTCAACTTGGAAATCGTCTTTGGCTTTCGATGCCAAACTTCCTTACGGTGTTGATTTTACTTTGGAAGGCGTTTATAATAAAGATTTAAATCCTGTTGTGGTAACAAATAAAGGATTTAAGGAAAATGGCACAATCATACTTAATCCCAAAGATATACGCAAAAGATATACACGGTATATCGCCAATCAAAATGCTTATCTGATTGAAAATAATGATGAAAATAAATCATTTTATTATTCAATTACCGCTCAATTGCGCAAAAAATTTGATTTTGGGCTTGATTTGTCGTTTGCTTACACCCATTCGCTTGCAAAAGCATATAGCGATGGTATTGGCGATCAGGTAACATCGGCTTTCAATACAAATACTTTTGGCGTAAATGGTACAAATGACCACGAACTTGGTTACGGTACTTATGTATCGCCCGACCGTGTTATTGCTACCGCAGGTTATCGTAAGGAATATGCCAAACACTTTGCATCTGGTGCGTACCTTGTTTACGAAGGCAGTCAGCTTGGATATGCAGGCGGATATTCCTACACTCGTTTTTCTTACACGATGGGCAATGTAGTAGGCGATGGCGGAGCAAATAATCTGCTCTATATTCCTGCAACAAAAGAAGAACTTGATTCGTGGAATTTTGCTGATGCTACAGAATATACAGGCGCACAGCAAAAAGAAGATTTTTGGGCATATATTAATCAGGATAAATATTTGAGCAAACACAAAGGCGAATATGCAGAGCGCGGCGGTGTGATAATGCCATGGCATCATCAACTTGATTTCAAATTTATTCAGGATTTTTATCTTAATGTTGGTGGAAATAAAAACACATTGCAATTAGGCATTGATATTAAAAACTTGGCAAACTTGCTTAACAGCAATTGGGGACTTTATAAAACCGCTTACAGTTCAAATATATTGAGTTACAATACTTCAAGCAAATTATATTCTTTCCCGAAAGTTAGCAACGAAGTATTGAAAACAACTTTCAAAAATTATGAAAGTTTCACCTCAACTTATTCGATACAGTTCTCGTTACGTTATATCTTTAATTAATTCATAAAAAAACGTAAATAAAAAAATCAGCGCAGGAATTTTCCCGCGCTGATTTCATTTTTATCCTGCTGTGCAGGATTTATAAAGCGTTATAATTGCGGTCCGCTTGCTAATAAATCTTTTCCCTGCGGCAAATATTGCTCAAAGTTTTTGATATATTTTGCAGCGAGCGATTTGGCTTTTTCTTCCCATTCATTTTTGTTAGCATAAGTATCGCGCGGGTCAAGCAGACCTTCGCTTACATTGTTTAACTTTTTAGGTGCAATCAAATTAAGAACAGGAATTTGTATTGTTTCGGCTTTGTCTATAGAGCCATCGAGGATAGCATCTATAATTGCGCGGGTATCTTTAATTGAAATACGTTTGCCTGTGCCATTCCAACCTGTATTTACCAAATATGCTTTTGCATTGTGCTTTTTCATTTTGTCTGCCAAAACGCTTGCATATACTGTAGGGTGAAGTGTTAAAAACGCTTCGCCAAAAGCAGGCGAGAATGACGGTTCTGGTTCGGTAATTCCACGTTCTGTGCCTGCGAGTTTCGATGTGTAACCGCAGAGGAAGTGATATTGAGCCGATTTTTCGTCCAAAATAGAAACAGGAGGAAGTACTCCAAATGCGTCTGCCGACAGATAAATAATTTTACTTGCGTGTCCTGCTCTGGAAGGCAATACAATTTTATTGATAAAATAAATAGGATACGAAACGCGCGTATTTTCTGTTTTGGAAGCTGCTTTTGAATAATCTGGCGTACCGTCAGGTTTTACTGTAACGTTTTCAAGCAGAGAATCGCGGCGGATTGCACGCCAAATATCAGGCTCGTTCTCTTCGCTCAAATCAATAACTTTTGCGTAACAACCACCTTCGTAGTTGAAAATTCCGTTGTCGTCCCAGCCGTGTTCATCATCGCCTATGAGGAAACGTTTCGGGTCGGCAGAAAGAGTTGTTTTTCCTGTGCCTGAAAGTCCGAAGAAAATCGCCACATCGCCTTTTTCACCAACATTAGCTGAGCAGTGCATCGAAGCGATGCCGCGCAGAGGCAGGTAGTAGTTCATCATTGAGAACATACCTTTTTTCATTTCGCCGCCGTACCATGTGCCGCCGATGATTTGTTCTTTTGCTGTCAAATTGAACAATACATAAACTTCTGAGTTCAAATTATGTTCTTTCCAGTTCGGGTCGGTGGTTTTTGAGCCGTTGAACACAACAAAATCAGGTTCGCCGTAGTTTGCAAGTTCATAATGAGATGGGCGGATAAACATATTGGTAACAAAATGCGCCTGCCACGCCACTGCACAAATAAAACGCACTTTCATTCGCGTATTTTCGTTTGTACCGCAATAGGTATCAACTACGTAAAGTTTTTTTGCCTTATTGAGTTCAGTCAAAGTGTTGGCTTTGAGGTCTTTCCAAACTTCTGGCGAAACAGGTTTGTTGATGTTGCCGTCCCACCAGATATGCTGGTCGGAAGTTGCGTCTTTTACTATGAAACGGTCTTTGGGCGAGCGTCCGGTGAATTTTCCTGTATCTACTGAAACTGCGCCTGTGCTGGTCAGAGTGCCTTTTTCAAAACCTTCGTTTGCTTTGTCCATTTCCGCATTGAATAACTCTTCGTACGATGGATTATAAACGACAGGAATATTGCCGTTAATTCCATACTTTGTTAAATCTAAAATTGCCATTTGCTTGTTTTTTTTATTTATTATTAAACGATTATTAAACATTGAAATAAAGGAAATTAAGCCTTTATTTTTAAAGGCTTTTATGTGAATGCAAAATTACTGTTTTTTATTTACATACAAAACGAATTAAAGAAATTTTTCTTTAATTAATGTTAAAAATAAACAGTAAAAAATTTCTGTTTTATTTTTTGTAATATTTAAGCGCTTCAGGCAGATATTTTTGGATTTCAGCGATGCGATTAGCGTCCGAAGGATGCGTGCTGAGCAATTCTATTGGTGCACCGTTGCTTTGCTGTGCCATGCGTTGCCAAAATGTTACTGCGCCGTTGGGGTCGTAGCCCGCCATTGCCATAAAAATCAGTCCGAGATGGTCGGCTTCGTACTCGTGTGAGCGTGAGAATTTGAGCGTACCTACTTGTCCGCCAAGTCCGTAGAGAGTTCCGATAACATTTTGTGTTCCTTGCGAGGCTTTGCCTATCAAGCCGCCGAGTACACTTCCGCCTGTTTGCAGCAAAATTTGCTGACTCATCTGTTCGCTGCTATGGCGGGCAACGGCATGCGCAATTTCGTGTCCTAACACAACTGCAAGTCCGTTTTCGTTTTGTGTTACAGGCAAAATTCCTGTATAAACCACAATTTTTCCGCCGGGCATACAGAACGCATTTACATCGTCGCTTTGCACAAGGTTGTATTCCCACGCATAATTTGCAACTTCGCTTTCGCGCCCTATGCCTTTCATATATGCATTAACGGCTGCCGCAATGCGTGAGCCGACGCGTTTTACCAATTCGTTGGAGGTTTTGTCGGTGGAAAGAGGCGCTGTTTTGATAAAATCGGTGTAACTCTGCGCGCTCATTGCCAAAACTTCCGAATCTGGCACAAGCAACAACTGTTTGCGCCCTGTCAGGGCAACAGAAGTACAAGCGGCAACTCCAATGGCAACCGCCAATGCTAAAATTAAATTTCTAACTTTCATCGTATTTATTTTTTTTAAATTAATATTATTTATTTTTCAAAATTTGGTTCATGCCTATTTTTCAAAAAATTATTGGCAAAAATAATTCTTTTTTATTAAAAACAATTGCAAATTAAAAGTTTTTAATAAAAAAAAGAAGACAAACATTGTCTTCTTCAGTTTTACGGTTGTTTTTTTAACCGTTTTGCCAATCAGTGTTGATTAATTATTGTGCAAGTTTTTGAGCAGCAGAATCAACTACTTGAGCAGCAGAATCAACTGCATTAATAGCAGCAGAATCAACTACATTAACAATTGAATCTTGATTAGGAGCTGAGTTTCCTTGTTTCGGTCCGCAAGATCCGAAAATAGCTACACTTGCAACTACGGCAAAAAATAAAACTACTTTTTTCATTTCTATTAACATTTAAAAATTTAAAAAAACATTTATTATCTATTTCAAAAATCGCTGCAAAGGTACAACAAGTTTTTTTAATGGCAAAACAATTTTTATTATTTATTTAATTTTTTTTTAGAAAAAAACAAAATAAATGATTTAATGCTTTGAATATTAATGATTTAATGTGGCATTAAATTTTTGATAAATATTTGTTTACATAAAAAAATTACAAATCCAAAATTATTGCGCCGCTTTTTGCCACAGAGCAAGTCGGAATATTTTGTGAAGAGCAAATTTTTTCGATATTTGCCGCGTAATATGCTGAAATACCGTTGCAAATAATGACATTTTTTGGACTAAAACACGTCAGCAATTGCTCCATTCGCGGTTTTTGCAGTGCGCCGACAACAAGGTAATCAATTTCCAGCGGTGATGAATCTGTAGTTTTCTGACGGAAAAAATCATTTGTTAAAATATAAAATTTTTTGCCGTAAAATTCAATAAAACCATCAGAAAAATAACCGTTTTCACCAATAAAACGCGGATCTTGCAGTTTGTTGTTATCCCAAAAATTATATGCAATTGTTTTAATATCAACAGAATCGGTTGTAAAAACAATATTTTCGTTTCCCTGAATAAAACTTATATGCGTGTTCTTTTGAGCAGAATAAATCACAACTTTTTGCGAATTCAACGTTTGATATTTTTGTTTTATATTTAACAAAAAAACAGACAAAACACAACAAAGCGTGAGCATTGCAGGCAAATATTTTTTAGAAAAATAAAAAACACAGGCAAAAATTATCGCCAAAACCAAAATCCACATTTGCTCAAAACTCAACGAAATATGCAAAGCCGACATTGGAAGATTAAAAATAAAGTTGATTGAGCCGTTGAGTGCAATAAGCAATGCCTCTAAAATGCTTGCCAAAACTGCTGAAATCACAGGCACAGCCGAAAGCGCTAAAGTAATGATAGCCACGTAAATAATAACTGTTGAAAGCGGAATGGCGATTACATTTGTGAGCAAAAACCAAGTAGGGAAAGAGTGGAAATAATAAATGGTAAAAGGCGCAGTACCAAGTTGGGCGGCGATGGAAACAATGAAAATATCAACTATAAAAATAATTACTTTGTTTTTGGTTTGAAGCAAGTTGTTGGCAGGAATTGCAAAAATGACAATGCTTATTACGGCGGCATAACTGAGTTGAAAACCAATATTGAACAAACTGTTCGGATTGATAATCAACAGCACAAACGCTGACAGAAAAATTGAATTAAGAATTTCGGATTTTCGCTCAAAACACATCGCAAACGCCACAACAGAACACATAAACGCCGCCCGCGTAACCGAAGGCGACATCCCTGTTAAAAGTGCATACATCCAAAGGCAAATAATTATCAATAAGGATTTTACTATTTTTGCCCAGCGTTTTTCTTTCAAAAAAAATCCAAAAACAAACATCAAAAATCCATACACGATAGCAACATGCAGCCCGCTGACCGAAAGAATATGCACTGCGCCGCTTGCGCTGTAATGCCGCGTGAGTTCTGGTGAAATTTCGTCTGTGTAACCAAGCGTGAGCGCGGCAACGATTGCCAATTCATCGCCGCTCAAGCCGAGATTGCGAAAAATATTGAGTAAAAATTTTTGACTTTTGTCGGCAATGCGGAGAATTGAAAAATTTGTGTTTGCGTCTGCGTGCTGCCAATATTCTGCTGATATATAAGCAGTTGCCGAAATCCCTTGACGGCGCAAATATACGCTGAAATCAAACGCATCGGGATTTAACGCACTTTGCGGCGGCTGAAATTGCGCTTGCAGCAAAAGTCGGTCGCCATAAAGCAGCGATGCGGCGGAATCATTTTTTTGAAAATAAAGAATTACATTTCCATTTATTGTTTTAAATTCTGTACTGTCCTTAAAACCAACGACTTTTGCCCGCACCATATAAGAATTTTTCTTTTCCACAGGCGAAGATGTGAGTTCCATAACATAAAGATTTTTACCGTTTGGGAAATGAAATTGGCTAATCTCATTTTTTTTCAGCGAAAGAAAATAACCTGCAGTCAGCAGCAAAAGCGAAATCCCCGCGCCGAAAATCCACCGAAAAGCAAATTGATTTTTAGAAATTTTTATAAAAAAGGGAAAAAGAATACAAATCACCGCAACGACAAAAAGCGCAAACAAAACCACAAAAGGCACATTTGGCAACAGAGCAAAAGACACAATCCCCGCTACCAAAGGCAACAAAAGCCGAAAAAATGGAGTTCGATGCAAAAAATTTAGCATTGAGAAAATCGTATTTTTATTGGTTAATATTTACATACAAAAGTAATATTTTTTTGTTTTTAGTATTGCAAATAAAATAAAAAAAACCGCACTATTGTAATGTGCGGTTTGATTTGGTGTGCTTTTATTTTTGCACCTGCAGAATTGGCAAAGATTAACGAAGTTGCATATTGTTTTTTCGAGCAAACTCCACCTGTTTGGCTTCTATTTCGTCTTCCAATTTCATGCCTGTTTGCAGAACTGTATTGAAAGCATCAACATGAGAGTTGAACTCATCTTTGTTGGCGCTCAAAAATAAATTTTGCATCACAGGTACAACATCGCTTTGCAGGAATTCAAAATATTTCACCATACTGCCCTGATATTCTTCTGCCGAAGCAGGATATTTCAGGTCTTTGATTTGCTTTGTCCAAGCATCAATTTTAATTTTCAAACTGTCGGCAATTGATTGTTTTTCAGCAGCCGAAAGCGCATTGTAGTCAAGTTTGTCACTGACTTTTGTCAAATAATTACTTGCTTTGGTGTGAATATCCACCACATTGTCGTTATATTTCGTTGCCGAAACACCGCAACCCACCATTGCGAACATTACAAGTCCGCTAAAAACCATAAGGATACTTTTCTTCATCTTAAAAAAATTTTTTTAAAAGGTTAAAATTATTATTATAAATACTTTGGCGATTTAATAATGGTTTTTGATGCCATCAAAAAATCTTGGCAAAGATACAAAATATTTTTTATAAAAAAATGCTGCTGTTCGCGTTAATTTTTATCTTATTTTTATTTTAAAACACTATTCCCATCACCGCTTTTGTTTCCTGCATCAGTAGTTCTATTTTTCTTGTTTTTTGTATGCTCAAAAGCGTTATGGTTGCTTCCTTTTGCTTGTTGTTTAAGAAAACGAGTTTTACGTCTGTGCCGCTATACATTCCGTTCAGCGTATTGCGCACAACAAGAAAACGGACAAATTACTCGAAACGGTACATTTTTTTGTAGAAAAAGGCAATGGAATTTATAAAAATATGATTTTCCACATCAAATTTACGTTTGTGCAGCAAAAAACCGATTGCTATCAACATCGGCGGAATGGTACAAAATATCAGCACGTTATTTTTCGATGAAATTCCCCAACAGAGCAAACCTGCGGTTAAACAGAACAGGAAGGTATAATATCCGATTTCCCAACGCCGTTTCACTGTAAATATATTGCCTTTGCGGGCGTAATATCTCATATTTTCAAGATTTATCGGCGGAAGTTCGGCTGCCGATTCCGACAAATTGAGCATTTTCATCAAAGCGGGCATAATATTTTTCTTAAAGGTCTGTTGTGCGTTTGGAGGAGCAGGCTTAAGCAAACCTACGCCTTTGCCGTAAGGGTCTGATTTGAAAAAAATCCTGTATGAAGCATTACTGCCGCCAACATAGCGGACTGCTGCAATTTCCGAAAACCGCGCTATTTTTTTGCGCCCCAATCCATACGATTTATAAACCGTTTCTTCTCTTTGGCTGAATATCACTTGTCTGTTGCCAAAAAACATCAGAAACAACACAGGCGCAAGCAAAAACAGCAGGGAAAATATTTCACTTTCCATTTTTATTTTCATTTCTCCGCCAAAATACAGGCGCATCATAAAAATTGCCGCATAAGTTGCCCCTAACGCAATGCCAAATGCAACTGCAAATGTTTTTAAAGTCCTTGAAGAATAGACGATAATTTCGCTATCGGAAATTTTGTATTTCAGTTTTGTTTCTATTGCCATAAATACTAAATTTTTAGTTTTTTGTTCTTTCATTAATTAATTCAATTACAGCCTTTTCTGCTGGTTCTTTGCCGAAACCTATTTGTGTGTTTATGTGTTTTGGCGGCATACCGCCCCAAATAGTATCCTGCGCTAAAACAACCTTCTGCTTTAAGTCGAGAAACGAAATCACATAATATTGCTGATACGCATTGCCTCCGTTATCGTATTGCCCAACAACATCTGATTTTGTTTCTATCCAAACTATTCCGTTAATGTCGCTTGAGGAAAAAAAGCGGTGCGTGTTCAATGCCTCGTTGCGTTTCTTGTTATAGGTGAATTTGATTGAATCCATCATCAATTCATACGTAACCCCGCCATCTACCTGCAAAAATTTTCCTTCCCACCGAATTGTGTTCGGCGAATAAGGGAAATCATCTATTTTCTTTTCTTTTAACTGTTTGAGCAGCGCAGGCGAAAGTTGAGTTGTCAAAGTTTTGTTTTCCTTTCCGTCTTTTATCTGTAAAAAACACAAAAAAGATGGCTCCTACTGACATTACGGCAAATATAATGCCGAGAACTATTGCATTTTTTATTTTAAAATTATTTTTATGATTATTTTTTCACAATTTTCGCTGTGCTATTGTTTGTTTTTACAAAATAAATTCCCGCAGGTAAACCGCTAATATTTACCGATTTCTCCGCCTTGCCGCTTTTGAGCAAAATACAACCTTGAAAATCTATGATTTCATAAGCCGCTTCAACACTGAAATTCACTATATCGCTGGCGGGGTTTGGATAAAGATGTAAGTCCGCAGCCTGAAATGTTCCTACGCCGCTGTTTTCAGAATAAGTGAATGTAATAGTTCCGCTTAAATTATAGCCGCTCATATTGGTTGCTGCATTAAACGAACTTGAGTTTATAGTATTATTATCGCTTTGCAGTATGCCATTGGTGTATGTAATTGCGGAATTGTCAAACTGCGGATTGTTGAGCGTTATGGGCAGTTGATAAACGCCGCTGCCGTTGTTGCATAGCGTGAGCGATACGGTTTGATAGTCGCCCCAAAAAGTGGCAAGTGAAGCGTTTGCTGATAAATCAAGGGCGTAAAGGTGATTGCTTGAACAATCTAAATATTCTAATTCTGTGCAACTGCTTATGTCTAAAGTTGTTAATGAATTATTGTAACAAAATAAAAATCTTAATGCTTTGCAGTTATTTATATCTAAAGTTGTTAATAAATTATTATCGCAATCTAAACTTCTTAAAATTGTGCAGTTGCTTATGTTTAAAGTTATTAATGAATTATACCCACAATTTAAAGATTGTAATGCAGTACAGCCGCTTACATTTAAACTTGTTAAAGCGTTATGGGAGCAATTTAAAGATTGTAATGCTGTGCAACCGCTTAAATTTAATGTTTCCAATGAATTATTGTTGCAATTAAAGTATTTTAATGCAGTACAGTTGTTTATATCTAAAGTTATTAATAAATTATCAATACAATTTAAAGATATTAATGCAGTGCAACTGTTTAAATTCAAATTTGATAATGAATTATCCATACATTCTAATTCTGTTAATGCAGTACAGCTGTTTAAATCTAAACTTGTTAAAGTATTATTGGAACAATATAAAAATTCTAATGCTGTGCAACCGCTTAAATCTAAAGTTCCTGCAAGGTAGTTTCCCTCACAATAAATACTTGTCAGCCGTTTTGGATTGTCCTCATTCCAAGTCAAATTTGATACATTTTCTACCCACAGTTCGTCTGCATACCAATTGGCTGTATCGGCAGGAATTGTTAAGCCGAGTTGTTGGGCGTTAATTTGTTCATCTACTGCTGAAGGCTGCCGTAGAAATTTCCGCAAGGCTTCCTTGTCGTGTTCGTTGTATGTTTGCGCTGTTGCACTTATGCCAAAGCCCAAAAAAACGAGCATTACTATTGATAATTTAAGTTTTTTCATTTTTTAAATTTTAGTTTCCGTAAGTTTCGCTGCGCTAACATACGGTTATTAATATTATGCCATAGAAACAAAGATTAAATAAATCATAATTCAAACAAATTTATAAGTACAAAAATAATGCTTTTTAAATTTTTACAAAAAATTTTTTTTGTAAAAAAGTTTTGCTGATTGAAAAAAACTTACCTTTGCAGTATGTAAAAATATTTCAATGAGACAGTTTTTCAGTTTTATACGCAAAGAAACGCGGCATATTTTGCGAGATGTTTATACGCTTGTGATTTTGTTGATTATGCCTGTGGTGTTGTTGCTGATTTTAGGTTATGCCGTCAGCAATGATATGAAAAATACGCACTTTGCTGTATTGGACGCTGATAAATCAACGCTTTCCGCCGATTTTATCAACAAACTCGACGGCAACAAATATTTCTCAATGACAGGTTATTTGCACTCGGAAAGTGAAATTAACAACGAATTTCGCAAAGGACTGTGCAAAGTGGCTATTGTATTTCCTCATGGTTTTGAAAATTCTTTTATCAAGAATAAACGCACTGAAATACAATTGATAATAGACTCGTCTGACCCAAACGAAGCTGCAACAATTCAAAATTATTTGCAACTTATTTTATTGGAATTTCAACAGGAAAAAACATCGACAGGACAAGTGGTGTTTCAAATCAATGGAGAGGTACAAATGCTCTACAATCCGCAAATGAAAAGCGCGTACAACTTTGTTCCCGGATTAATGGGAATGTTGATGATGATTATCTGTGCGCTGATGACCTCAATTTCTATCGTGCGTGAAAAGGAGCGCGGTACAATGGAAGTATTGTTAATTTCGCCGCTAAACCCGACTGCAATTATTTTGGCAAAAGCAGTGCCGTATTTTATAATTTCTATGGTTGATGTGGCGCTGACTATGTTAATCGGACATTTTGTTATGGGAGTTCCAGTAGTTGGAAGCCTGCTAACAATATTTGCATTGAGCGTTGTTTTTACTCTTGCCGCTCTGTCGCTTGGAATGCTGATTTCGTCTGTCGCCTCAACGCAGCAAACAGCAATGCAATCGGCGCTTATTGGACTTATGGTGCCTTCAATGTTGCTTTCAGGCGTACTTTTCCCTATAGACAGCATGCCTGTATTGCTGCAATATCTTTCAAATATTATTCCTGCACGCTGGTATATTGAAGCAATGCGCTCGGTTATGATAAAAGGCGTAGGATTGGTGGATATTATCAAACAGGTCAGTATTTTATTATCTATGACAGTATTTTTACTTTTTATAAGTATAAAAATGTTCAAAGAACGGCTGTAAAGAATTGATTTTCGGTTTTTATGTTTTTCTTTCCGACACAAAAATTTTATTCGTCTGTGTATAATTCAAAAATTTCATGTACATTTGCACTTTAAATTGAAAATAAGTACAGTCAATTTGTTTCAAAAATTTTATATGCCAAAGAGAAATCATATTAAAATTTATACGCTTGAAGAAATTTTTCCAGCATGGGATGGGCTTACCCCTGACGAAAGGCAGTATGTAAAAAGTAATTTTACAATACAGACATTTGAAAAAAATCAAAAAATTCACTCCGAAGGCGATATTCCTTCGCATGTGATGTTGCTTGCAAGCGGTAAATTAAAGGTTTTTAAGCAAGGCTTAAGCAAACGTCCGCAAATTGTGCGCCTGCTAAAACCCGGAAATACTTTCGGCTATCGAGCAATAATTGCAAAATCGAACTACAACACCAATGTTGTGGCGATGGAAACGTCAATTATTTATATGTTAAAAGCTAATATTTTTATAAATATTTTGCAGCACAACAATGCTTTCTGCTTTTTCTATCTGACAGACATGGCTGAAGACTTGGGCAATTCGGACAAAATGGCTGTAAATTTGACGCAAAAACATATTCGCGGACGTTTGGCAGAAACATTGCTAACGCTCAAGGAAATTTACGGAACGGAAGAAGACGGCGCAACAATCAATATCAAACTTTCGCGCGAGGAGTTGGCAAGTATGTCGAATATGACTACATCAAATGCAATTCGTACTTTGTCGCTGTTTTTTAGCGAAAAACTTGTTGATATTTGGGGGAAAAATATCAAAATTATTAATGAAGAAGAATTGAAAAAAATAAGTAAATCGGGATAGAAAAAAATGACTGCGGCGCAAATACATAGCATTTTTCGTGAAGTGTGCAAATTACTGACGCATAGCAATTTGTTTTTGGCTTTCGACCGTGCGAAACTGCTTGTCGAGCAAGCAAACTCTGACGAAATGCTTGACCGTTATAACGATTTGAAGCAAGATTACGGTTTTTTGCTCGAATATTTTGTTGATGGAACGGAAGACGACGAGCGGAAAAATCGTTATGAGCATATTCGCCAACAGGTTTTTCTGCTAATTTGCGATTTGCGCGAGATGTTGCTCACGCTTTCTACAAATTATGAATTTACCGAAAAACGCCGATTGCCGTCTCGCCAACTCAAACCTGCGTCAGAAATTCTTTATTTTATTGAAAAATTAACACAACAAATTGAATTTAAGCAAAATAATGAAACTGCGCAACTGAATGAAATTATTAATATTCAGGCAAGAAAAGAAACTTTTTCATCTCAACTTTTTGCAATTTTTTGGCTCAAAGACGAATTTTCGGCAGACGAAAAAACCGTTTTTGAAAAAATTATTTCAGAAAAATATCAAGGAATTTCAGAAAAATCGTTGATTGTTTCGGCTCTTACTTTGAATTTGTGGCGGACTTTTAACGAAGAAAAACTGCTTTTATTGCTCGACTGTTGCCAAAACGCCGATTTGATTATTCGCCAGCGAGCGTTGGCGGGCTTGGTTTTTGTGCTTTCAAAATATAATCAGTTTTTGCCGATGTTCGATTCTGTACGTGCACGGCTTGTTATGTTAATTGACGATGTTCATATTGCTAAAGCGTTGGAAATTATTGTTTTACAAATAATAGGTACAACACAAACCGAAAATATTAGCCGAAAAATGCGCGATGAAATTTTACCCGAAATTTCTAAAATTGCGCCAAAAATCCGCGATGCTTCCGACCTCGAAAATCTTGTAAAATCGGAAGAATGGGACGAAGAAAATCCAGCGTGGCAAAATCTTATTGAAGAAAGCGGCTTGACAGACAAATTTGAGGAAATCGCCAAACTGCAAATTGAAGGTGCGGACGTTTATATGAGTACTTTTGCTATGTTGAAAAATTACACTTTTTTCAATGATATTGCAAATTGGTTTCGCCCGTTTGAATATAATCAGGTTGATGTTTTGCAAATAACAGCCAACGAAAAACTTGATAAAAAATCGCTCGCAACAGCGATGATGAACAGTTCAATGATGTGCAATTCCGACAAATATTCTTTCTTTTTGAGTATAGGTCAAATGCATGAAAATCAAAAGAAAATGCTTTTTGGTGCAATAAACGCCGAAATCGGACAATTTGAAGAAATTGAAAAAGACGAGCAACTGCTCAACCCCGAAAAACGCGCGGCAAACCTTTCAAAACAATATATTCAAGACCTTTACAGATTTTTCAAACTTTTTATGTGGCGCAACGACTTTGCCGATATGTTTTCGGCAACACTGTTCGTGCATAAAACTTTTTTATTTTCTGTTTTAAAAGAAAATAATGCTGCTATTGAGGTTAATACGGCAAATTATTTTTTCTCAAAAAATCTTTATCAGCAGGCAATAGAAATGTTTGAGCAGATAATTGCCAAAAATTCTACCGATTTTGCTGCGTTTCAGAAACTTGGTTTTGCTTATCAAAAAACCGCAAACACACAAAAAGCAATTGACAATTACTTGAAAGCAGATTTAATTCAGCCTGACGATGCTTGGACTTTGAAAAAAATCGCTCTGTGCTATCGCATTCAGCAGGATTTTGAAAATGCGCTTGCAACATATCAACACATCGATTTTTTAAATGAAAATACAAAAAACAAATTTAATATTGCCCGCTGTTATATTGAAATGGAAAAATACGTTCAGGCGCGGGCTGTTTATGCTGAAATAGAAAAAACCGCTGACACGCCAAAACTTTGGCAAGAGATAACATGGTGCGCTTTTGCAAATGGAAATCTTGCCGAAGCCGAATATTATTCCGTGCGCTGCATTGACGACAAGCCCGCCGCGCCTGATTTTCTGTATGCGGGGCATATTGCCTTTTGCCAGCGGTATTTTGCCAAAGCAATTGACTTTTATTTGAAAAATATTGACAATAAAAAGGAAAATACAGAGCAACTTGTTGAAGAAATTTCTGCCGACCAAAAATTTTTAATAAAAAATGGCATTGAAAACGAAGAATTAACATATTTTCTTGATGCAATAAGAGTTGCAGTTTTTGAAAAATAAATTTCATTTTGAAATAAAAAATATCTTTTAAAAATTTTAAAATAAATATATGATTAATATTATAATTAGTGGTGCGCCCGGCTCGGGCAAAGGCACTCAAAGCGATTTAATTGTTGAAAATTTTCGCCTAAAACATCTTTCTACAGGCGATATGCTGCGTGCCGAAATCGCCGCAGGAACAGAACTCGGGCATCAAGTGGAAAAACTTGTAAGCGCAGGCGCGTATGTTCCCGATAATCTGATAATTGACATTATTTCAAATGCCGTTTCGCAAATTGACGATTCGTACAACGGATTGATTTTGGACGGTTTTCCGCGAACAGTGGAACAGGCGCAGGCATTGGAAGAAATTTTGGAACAAACAGGCAAAAAAATCTCGCTTTTCCTTGATATTCACGTAGATGAAGAAGAATTGATTGATCGCCTGCTCAAGCGCGGACAAATTCAGGGCAGAAAAGACGATAATCTCGAAACAATTAAAGAACGGCTCAAAGTTTACAATGCTAAAACGCAGCCAATAAGCGATTTTTACAAAAAGAAAAACAATTATTACCGCATCGAAGGCAGCGGCGAAATTGAAGAAATTTACGGAAAAATCGAAGATATTATTAATTTAGTTTCAAAAGAGTAAAAAAATATCAGTCTTTTGTTATGCTATTTGATAAAGCATGACGAAAGAAAATTGCTGAAAGGAATAAATAATTCAAGAAAAATCATTACCTTTGCGCCCGAAAAATTTAAAAAAGTTTTTATTTTTCAATTTCAATCTTTTAGTTTAAAATTAAATAATATGATAAATGCTCAGGATATAAAGAACGGAACGTGTATCCGTATGGACGGACAACTTTATTTTATTGTTGAGTTTCTGCACGTTAAGCCGGGTAAAGGCAATACTTTTATGCGCACAACGCTCAAAAATGTAGTTGATGGACGCGTACTTGAACGCCGCTTCAATATCGGCGAAAAACTCGAAGATGTGCGCGTAGAACGGCGTCCATATCAATTTTTGTATAAAGAAGACGAAGATTACATTTTTATGAACAATGAAACCTTTGAGCAGCATCCAATAGCGCACGATTTGATTAACGGCGTGGATTTTTTGCTCGAAGGAATGACGCTTGAAGTGGTTTCTGATGCAACAACCGATACTGTCCTTTATGCAGATATGCCGATAAAAGTGCAGCAAAAAATTACCTATTCCGAACCGGGAATCAAAGGCGATACTGCCACCAACGCCACAAAAATTGCAACTGTTGAATCAGGCGCAACCGTGCGAGTGCCGTTGTTTATCAACGAAGGCGAAACAATAGAAATCGATACGCGAGACGGCTCTTACGTCGGGCGAGTTAAGGCATAGTTTTTGTTGTAAAAATTATTGTCAAATAAAACCGATGAAAACATTTTTATCGGTTTTTTGTATTAAATAATTTTAAAACCAAAAAAGAATAAAAATACAGGTTAAAGATAAGCAAATCAACAATTTGAATATCTTCGTTTTTTTGTTCTTTGTTCTAATTTTTTTTAACAAAATGAAAGTAATAAAAATTTTTGCAACAGCAGTTTTTGCAATATTTCTTGCGGTTTCGTGTGTGAGCAAATCGTCTTACGACCAAATGAAAGCGCAAAATGATTCTTTACAGGATATTAAGCAAACAATGGAACGCGAATTGAATGATTATTTTGCGTCAATGAACGAAATTTCTGACAATTTTGATAAAATCAAAGGTGCGGAAAATGTGATTGCCGTCAATGCGCAGGACGAACTCAAAGGCGACCGTCGCGCAAAAGTGATTAACGATTTGGAATATATCAATGAATTAATTAATACAAATCGTGAAAAAATAGCCGACCTCGAAAGCAGATATAAAAAAAGTAATACGGTTTCAAGCCAACTTCGTGCAACCATTACGCGCCTGACAAACGAACTCAACGCTGCGCAGGAACGTTTGAATGCGCTTGAAAGCGAGTTGCAGCATAAAAACAGTCAAATTTTTGCGCTTAATACTTCGGTCGATTCGCTGAACAGAAAGGTTGGAACGCTCGGTGAAAATATTTCGTCTTTGGAGCAGGAAAAATCAGAAAATCAGAGAATTATCAATGAGCAAACTTATGAACTTAATTCCGCTTATTACGCAATCGGCACTTCGCGCGAACTCAAAGACGAAAAAATTTTAACAGACGGCGGACTTTTCAGCAAATCAAAATTGCTAAAAGGCGATTTTAATAAAAATTATTTTACGAGAATAGACATTTACAAAACAAAACAAATTCCGCTTAATTCAAGTAAAGTGAAGATTTTGACAAATCACCCAGCCTCTTCGTTTATTCTCGAAAGCGCAAATCCGTCCGACAAAAACGATAAAAGTTTGATTCTCAAAATCAATAATCAGAAAGATTTTTGGTCGCTGAGCAGATTTTTGGTTATTGAAGTGAAATAAAAACAAACTTTGCAACTTGGTTGCACGCAGTTTGATATTATCTTTGCCGCAAAATTTAAGTTTTGCGGTTTTTTTATTTTAAAATTTTAAAAATAAAATATGTTGAATTTTATAAAAAAATATTTTCCTGTTGTTGCAAGTCTTATTTTGCTTTTAATTTGCATTTTAATTGAGAATTTTTACAACAAATTATTTGCAAATAATTTAATTCGATTAATAAGTTTTATAATCGCATATTTACCTGTTGCACTGCCTGTTTTGCGCTATGCATGGGAAGAATTGCGCGGTGGCTCGTTTTTCAACGAATTTTCGTTGATGTCGATAGCAACAATCGGCGCATTTTTTATTGGCAAATACCATGAAGCAGTGGCTGTTATGCTGTTTTATGCTGTTGGCGAGATTTTGCAGGAAAACGCTGTAGAAACTGCCAAAAGAAATATAAAATCGCTGCTTGATGTGCGTCCTGCCATTGCCCGCGTTTTCAGAAACTCGCAATATCAGGAAATTCCGCCCGAAAATGTCGCTGTTGGCGAGCGGGTTCAGATTTTTTCGGGCGAAAAAGTTCCGCTCGACGGACTTTTGCTTTCAGAAAAAGGAATTTTCAATACCGCCGCTCTGACGGGCGAAAGCCTCCCGCGCACAATTCGCAAAGGCAAGCAAGCGCTTGCAGGAATGTTGAATACCGAAAACGTTGTTGAAATTCAAGTTACAAAACCGTTTACCGACAGTTCGTTAGCAAAAATCCTCGACCTTGTGCAAAACGCCGCCGAGCGCAAGGCTCATACAGAATTGCTTATTCGCCGTTTTGCAAAAATTTATACGCCGATTGTTTTTGCCTTTGCCGTGATGATTACCTTTGTGCCAATGTTTTTTACGCAAAATTACAATTTTGACCAATGGCTGTATCGCGGACTTGTGTTTTTAGTAATTTCCTGCCCTTGCGCCCTTGTGATTTCGATTCCGTTAGGATATTTTGCAGGAATTGGTGTGGCTTCGCACAATGGAATTTTGTTTAAAGGCGCAAATTTTTTAGATTTACTGCGCAAAATAAATACTGTCGTTTTCGACAAAACAGGAACATTGACAAAAGGTGTTTTTCAGGTACAAAATGTTGTTTGTCAGGGAATTAACCAGCAAGATTTTGTTGCAATGACATCGGCTGTTGAGCAGTTTTCAAATCACCCTATTGCCAAAGCAATTGTGGAATTTGCTCAAAATCAGAATTTTAACAATGATTTTAAAGTTGAAAATGTTAAAGAAATTGCAGGTTATGGAATTGAATGTTTTATTAATAATAAAAAAATTATTGTTGGAAATAAAAAATTAATGCAAAAAAACAATATTCAATTGCCAAATGACACTGAAAATATTGTAGAAACCATAACTTTTGTTGCTGTCAGCGGACAGTTTGCAGGATATTTTATTATTTGCGATGAGATTAAGGAAAATGCCGCACAAACAATTTCTGATTTAAAGCAAAATAATGTAAATCAAATTGTTATGTTAAGCGGCGATAGATTTTCAATAGTTGAAAAAACTGCTCATCAATTGAATATAAGCGATTTTTACTCTGACCTTTTGCCTGAAAATAAAGTTGAATTTATTGAAAAACTTAAAGCAAATCCGCAAAATACAGTCGCTTTTGCAGGTGATGGCATTAACGATGCTCCTGCGCTTGCCCTCGCCGATGTGGGAATTGCAATGGGCGGCATCGGCAGCGATTTGGCAATTGAAATTGCCGATGTTGTTATTCAAACCGACCAGCCTGCAAAAATCGTTTTGGCAATCAGAATTTCACGCATCACGCACGCGGTGATTAATCAAAATCTGTTTTTTGCCGTTTCGGTAAAAATTTTGGTAATGATTTTAGGAATATTCAGCGTTGTAGATATGTGGGCTGCTGTTTTTGCTGATGTTGGAGTGGCGTTGCTTTGCGTTGTAAATGCTGTAAGGATTTTGAAAATGAAACTGTCAAAAACAATATAATTGTTGAAATTTCTAAAAACTCTGTTTTTTTGGCACTCGCGCCAACGCTTTAAAAATGTAACATAAAAAAAATTATTTTATTTTATTTGGTAAAATTCTTATTTGTGATACTTCCAAAAATATTCAATCCAAAAATAAAAAACGCTCCTTTTCGGGAGCGTTTTTTTGTGTTAAAAGCGACTTTATTTTATTCTGTCGGTGGTTCCTGCGTTTCTGCGGGCTTTGTGTTTTCAAGAGCGCGGTTTGCAGCGTCTGTTGCCTGTTGCAACTGCTCCTGTGTGATGCCTTTTTCTTTCATTACACGGTCTTTGCACGCGCTGCAAAGTTCGGTAATATTTTTTAATTCATGCGCTTGCGCCACCGTTCCCGAAAAAATATCGGTGGTTTTGCTTGTGTTGATGTAACGGCAATCGTCATACAAATGAAATTTCGCACCCGATTTTGTCCAATACACAAAATCTTTTCCTGTAAGCGCTTCAACTTCTGAGCTTTGGGCAGCATACTGTTCTTGCGATGCAGGGTGATAATCTGCACTCGCCGCACCTCCGCCAATCATAAACGCCGCTGCAATTGCACCGATAAGATATTCTTTTTTGATAAAAGCCAAAATCACTACGGGCAGAAAGCAAACAGCCGCCATTATCACGCCCAACTGACTTTGAATTCCAAATAATGCACTCGCTTTCGACGGCGGGTCAAGGCGATTTGCTTTTTTCCAAAATGATGACCCTGCAATCAGCAGAATCAAATCGATAACCAAAAAGATTATCAACATTACGCGCTTACCTGTTGTGAGAGCCACCTCAGGGTCTTTTTTGAACAGAACTGCCATCGCTACAATTTCTGCAACGATTGCCAAAACCCACAACACAATCGCCAAAAGGCGGTTTTGTTTTGCACGACCTTTTGCCTCAGCAGTCGGTGTGAAAACTCTTTGAGAAGACGTCGGAGTTGAGCCGCCTTCAACTTTAATTACATTCTTTTTTGTAGCCATTTATTTTTTATTAAAAGGTTTATTATTGTTTTTTTCTTACAATATCGACAAAAAATGCGCTATTTTTTTTGAATTTGTTTTTTATATATCGCAATATATATTTAAACGAGTGCAAAAGTACAATTATTTTTTTAATAAAATAAAGAACAATTGATTTTTCCAAAAATATTTTTTACTTTTGCACTCATAATTTTTTTACTAAAAAAATATTTATTAATCAAATGCCCATAAACTGATAACAAATATTTTATAACAAACACAAACTCAGTTATTTACTGAATTTTTATTGTAAAATAAAAATATTCAAAAGGCAGATTAATGAAAAATTCAATAAATTGAAAAATTTTTTAAATCAATATTTTTTTGGTCATCTCAGATTGCGTAGCAATATCGCAATGCTTGTGTAAAAAATATGCTAAAAAAACTATTTATATATATATTTCTGTGTTTCAGCGTTTTTGCCGCAGCGCAACTCAATACCGACCGCGTGATGTCAATTGGACAAAATGCGCTGTATTTTGATGATTATGTGCTTGCTATTCAATATTTTAATCAGGTTATAACCGCAAAACCATATCTTTACGAGCCATATATGTATCGCGGGATTGCCAAGATTCAGTTGGGCGATTTTGCCGGCGCGGAGGCAGATTGTTCGCAGGCGATTCTGTTAAATCCTTTTGTGCCGCAGGCGTATTATGCGCGTGGTTTTGCGCGGCAGCGGCTCGAAAAACATGCCGAAGCAGAAGCCGATTTCAGTAAAGCCTTGGAGTTTAATCCTGAAAATCAGAATCTTATACAAAACCGAATGTATGCGCGGGCGCAGGAAAACGATTTTGATGGTGCGTTTGAAGATTTGGCTGCACTCGAAAAACTCAATCCGAAAAATAATGAATGGCTTTACGAGCGCGGACGATTGAATTTTTTCAAAAAAGATTCAATTGCAGCGGAAGAAAATTTGTTAAAATATACCGCGAAAGACAGTACAAACGCGGCTATTTGGTCAATGTTGGCGCTTTTGAAAATCCAAACAGACGACACCGCTGCTATCAAATATCTTGACCGAGCAATTGCACTCGGCTCAGATTTTTCGGGCGATTACATCAATCGCGGGATTTTAAATGTGCAGCGGCTCAAATATATGTCTGCGCTTGCCGATTATAATGAGGCGATAAAAATTGACGGCAGTCCTTTGGCATATTACAATCGCGGGCTTTTACGCGCATTGCTTGGCGATAACAACAATGCTATCAGCGATTTAGATATTGTTCTTAAAGATGATTCCTTAAATTATGAAGCGCGTTTGCGGCGTGCAATGGTTTATCAAACTTTGCGGCAATACAACAACGCGCTTAATGATTATAATATTATTTTAGAAAAATATCCTTACTTTGTGCCTGTATATCAGCAAATTGCACAGATTTACGATGCACGGGGCGATGCGCGGAATGCGTTTTTGGCACGCGAAAAAGCATATAATATTGAAAAAAACCGCGAAAAAATTAAAAAGCAAATTGCTAACTCTCAGCAAAATAATCAAACTAACGACAGCAATGACGCTGAACCTGCAACAGGCAATGTGCTTGCGCTCTCACCTGCTGCCGTTAATAAAAAACGCGAAAGTTTTTTCTCGTCTTCTGCTTCGCAAAATACTGACAATCAGAAAAATAATTCTGAAAATCGTTATGCAAACGATCCACTTCGCGGCAATGTTCAGGATAAATATGCAGATATTAAACTTGAAAGAAATTTTGAATTAAATTATTATGCGCGAAACGAAGAAATTCGCCGTACTCCGCTGTATTACATTGAGTTGGATAAATTTAACAAAGAAAATACGGCAACAGGCGCATTGAAAATTACAAACCGCGAAATGCCGCTTACGGAAATTTTAATTCAAACGCATTTTGCTCAAATTGAGCAACTTACAAAACAAATCGCTGCGCGTCCAACAGCAACTTTGTATTTCGACCGCGCTATAAATTTTGCGCTCGTTAAAGATTTTACTTCGGCAATTGAAGACTTGAATCACGCGCTTGCGTTGAATACAAATTTTATGCTGGCGATTTTTGCACGCGCAAATATTCGTTATAAATCGTTGGAAATCAGCGCAAATCAAACATTTGATACCGAAGACGAGAGAAAAATTGCGCAAAAACAGCGTCAGTACGACACCGAACTAATTTTGCGCGATTACGACAAACTTATTTCCATTGCGCCAGATTTTTGTTTTGCCTATTTTAATCGTGCAAACGTGCTGTGCTCAGTGCGCAGTTTTACCGATGCTGTTGCAGATTATACACTTGCAATAGCCAATGAGCAGGATTTTGCAGAGGCGTATTTTAATCGTGGAATTGCAAATCTTTACCTTGCCAACGAAGTTCAGGGACTTGCCGATTTGAGTAAAGCGGGTGAATTGGGCATTTTTGAGGCGTATAATTTGATTAAAAGATATAAAAAATAAAAAGTACGATATTTTTCAATTGTAATATTTAAGGAAAGAATATTTTTAAATTTAAAATAAAAAATCATGTCAGAATCAGAAGAAAAAGTTATTGGGTTGCCCGAAAATGCAACTCGTGAATTAAAATCGGGCGAAGAATATCACCCGATTATGTCGTCGAATAAGGTTTATCCTGAAGTAAATGTTCGCTCAGTGAGTTGGGGCATTGTTATGGCAATCCTTTTTTCTGCTGCCGCCGCCTATTTGGGCTTAAAAATCGGGCAGGTTTTTGAGGCGGCAATTCCGATTGCCATTATTGCTGTGGGCTTATCAAGCGCAACAAAACGCAAAAATGCTTTGGGCGAAAATGTAATTATTCAGTCTATCGGCGCGTGTTCGGGCGTGATTGTGGCTGGGGCGATTTTCACTTTGCCTGCAATATATATATTGCAGGCGAAATATCCCGATATTTCTGTTGATTTTTATCAGGTGTTTCTTGCATCGCTTTTTGGCGGTATTTTAGGAATTTTGTTTATGATTCCTTTTCGTAAATATTTTGTAAAAGATATGCACGGCAAATATCCTTTCCCTGAGGCAACGGCAACAACGCAGGTTTTGGTGTCGGGAGAAAAGGGAGGAAGTCAGGCTAAACCGCTTATAATTGCAGGTTTAATCGGAGGAATTTACGATTTTTTGATTGCTACTTTTGGCACTTGGGCAGAAACATTTACCTCAAAAGTTCTTCCTTTTGGAGAGCACGTTTATGAAAAAGCAAAAGTTCTTTTTAGCATCAATGTTGGGGCAGCCGTTTTGGGCTTGGGTTATATTGTTGGTTTAAAATATGCCTTTATAATGACCGTTGGCTCTGCTTTGATTTGGTTTGTGGTAGTGCCGTTGTTGCCTGCGATTAGCGATGTAAATCTTCATTTTATAAATCCGCTTTACAATTTTGCTCAATATGGCTCTGTAGCAGATATGAACGCTGAAATGCTGTTTAAACTCTTTGCACGGCATATTGGTATTGGCGCAATTGCAGTGGCTGGACTTATTGGCGTTATCAAGTCGTGGAATGTTATTAAAACCGCTGTCGGATTAGCATCGAACGAGATGAAAGGAAAAGGCGCAAAGGTGGAAAAAGTAAAAGTTGCACGCACACAACGCGATTTGGCTATGAAAATTATTGTTTTTGGAATAATAATCGCACTTTTAGTAACATTTGTTTTTTTCTGGCTTGGCGTTGTTCATAATTTGCTTTATGCTGTAATAGGCATTTTTATTGTGGCAATAATTGCATTTCTTTTTACAACAGTTGCAGCAACTGCAATAGCAACTGTTGGTACAAATCCTGTTTCAGGAATGACATTGATGACATTGATTATTGCATCTGTTATTTTGGTTGCCGTTGGACTTAAAGGTTCAGTAGGAATAGTTGCAGCAATGATTATTGGCGGGGTGGTTTGTACTGCTTTGTCGATGGCAGGCGGTTTTATCACCGACCTGAAAATCGGTTATTGGCTTGGCACAACGCCTGCAAAACAGCAAACTTGGAAATTTCTCGGTACTTTGGTTTCGGCTGCAACCGTTGGAGGAGTTATGATTATTTTAAATAAGACATACGGTTTTGGCGAAGGCGGACTTGTTGCTCCTCAGGCAAATGCAATGGCTGCTTTGATTGACCCTTTAATGAATGGCACAGGTGCGCCATGGCTGCTTTATGGAATTGGTGCACTGATTTCGATAGTTCTTACTCTTTGTAGAATTCCTGCATTGGCATTTGCTTTGGGAATGTTTATTCCGTTTGATTTAAATGTTCCTTTGCTTGTTGGCGGACTCATTGCGTGGTATGTTTCCAGCAGAAGCAAAGATGCCGCTCTGAACACTGTTCGTAAAGAAAAAGGTACTTTAATCGCATCGGGCTTTATTGCAGGCGGCGCATTGATGGGAGTTGTAAGTGCGATAATTAAATTTGGTCAGAATACATTAGCCGAAAATAAAATAAAAGAGTTTGGTCAGTGGGTAGCGCCTGATTTGAAAAATGAAATCAAAGAAAGTTTCAGTTGGGTTATTCCCCACTGGGCAGATTCTTTCTGGGGACAATGGGTTAGTTTGCTTGCCTATGCTATTTTAATCTGTTTCTTTATTTGGTATGCAATGAAAGCAAAAAAAGAAGTCTGATTTTATTGTGTTAAAATTCTGATTTATAATGTTTTGTTATTGTTTTTGTAGAATAAAAATTATACAAAATCAAATATTTTTTTGTAAAATAAATAAAAAGCAGTATCTTTGCAGCCCGAAAAATTGACTTACAGTCAAAAAAAAATTTTTGAAAAATAAAAGATAAAATTAGAATATGAAAAGCGGAATACATCCCGAAAGTTATCGTCCTGTGGCATTTAGAGATATGTCGAATGGCGACACATTTATTTCACGTTCAACTGTAAATGCACGTGAAACAGTTGATATTGACGGTGTTACATATCCTTTGGTAAAACTTGAAATTTCGAGTTCATCGCATCCTTTTTACACAGGCAAGCAAAAACTTGTGGATAGTGCAGGTCGTGTTGATAAATTTATGAACCGTTACGCAAAGCGTATGGAGGCGAAAAAATAAAACTAACTTTGAGTTTTTATGAAGAATAAAAGTTTTTTGTTTATTCTGATACTAACTCTAATTTCTTGTATATCGGTCAATTCGCAGACAATTCGTGTAACAGATTCTACGCAAATTTCTGTTGTTACCTGTTCACCGTATCAGAGTGAGGTTTATGCTAAGTTTGGTCATGCAGGAATGCGTGTGTTTGATGCTTCGCAAAACGTTGATTTGCTGTTTAATTGGGGCATTTTTTCTTTTGATACAGGAAATTTTTTAGCAAAATTTATAATCGGACATACCGATTATGCCCTTGGTGTTGTAGAAACCGAGCTTTTTTTGGAAGAATATAGTCAGCGTGGTTCGAGTGTTACAGAGCAGGTTTTAAATTTGAATTTAACCGAAAAAAACGCTTTGATTGATTTATTGCTGGAAAATTATAAGCCCGAAAATCGCAAATATCGTTATAATTTTATATTTGATAATTGCGCTACACGTCCGCTTAATTTGGTTTCAGATGCTGTCAATCGCTCGTTTGAATACATTATTTTTCCCAATCCAGAACGTGACCTTTTGACTTACAGAAGTTTAATTGCTCAGTATGCTGGTAAAAACACTTGGCTGATGTTTGGCATTGACCTTGTTTTTGGCGCAAATGCAGATGTTATTCCAACCGAAATTCAATCACAGTTTTTGCCCGAAAATCTTAAAGAAGAATTTTATGATGCAAAAATTGTGGAAAAAAACAAATCTGAACGCAATCTTGTACTCAAACAAAATTATTTAGTTCAACAAACAGGCGAAAAATTCAATCCTAATGCGCAAGAAATTTCTTTTCCATTTTTGTTTTTTTTAGCAATTTTACTAATTCGGATTTTTTGCTTTGTACGCGAAATGAAATTTCTTGGTAAAAAATTTGTTAAAATAGACAGTCTTTTACTGATTGCTGCAGGTTTAATAGGTTGTATAGCATTTTTTCTTACCTTTATTTCCGTTCATCCGTTGGTTGGGCGCAATTTTAACATTCTTTGGCTAATGCCGCTTAATGTAGTTGTGGGCGTGCTTATTTGGTTTAAATCCAAGCGCAAAATTCTGTTTTTTTATTTTTTGATTTACATATTGTTAATTTTAATTTCGTTAGGCGTTTATGCTGCTCAAATTCAAGCAATTAACTATGCCTGCGTGCCAATTATACTGACAATGATGCTTATTTCAATGAGTTGGATAATTCGTTGCAGGCGTGCTTTTTCACCTAAAAAATCGTTTTGGAAAATATTCTGAGTCGTTTTAATAAAATTTTTCCAAAAAATAACTTATCTTTGCAACTAAAAAATTCGCCTCACCCCCTGCTCCTCTCCTTTGGATAGGGGAGTGCCGCTTTTTTGGAGGGGTTAGGGGAGGTGTTATTCTGATTTTTGTAAATCAATAATATTTTACTGTATATAAACTCTATTAAAATGTTGCAAATGAAATTTAAAGGTTATATATATCTGATAATCACTATTTTTCTGTTTTCATGCGCCAACAAAGGTCAAGGTCCTACAGGTGGTAAAAAAGACGAAATTCCGCCGCGTGTGGTCAAAGAACAGCCAGCAAACGGCTCTTTGCGTTTTGATAAAAAGAAAATTCATATTCAGTTTGATGAAAATATTTCACTCGAAAAATTGAACGAAAACGTAATAATTTCGCCGCCGCAGGTGCGTCCGCCTGCCATTAATGCTTACGGCAAAAATCTTTATATTGAATTTTCAGACACTTTGCAGGCAAATACCACATATTCAATTGATTTCGGGAATGCTATTGTGGATTTGAACGAAAAAAATCCCTTGAAAAACTTCGTTTTTGCTTTTGCTACAGGCGACCATATTGACACGCTCAAAGTAAGCGGCAATTTGCTAAATGCCAGCGATTTAAATCCTGTTTCGGGCGTTCTTGTGGGAATTTACAATGCTACGCGTACTGACGACAGTTTATTTATGACTAAACCTTTTTTGCGCATCGGACGAACAGACGAAAACGGACATTTTTCCATAAATAATATGAAAGAAGGAAATTATAAAATGTATGCTCTAAGTGATGTGAGTAACGATTTCCATTATAACGCGGGCGAAACATTGGCGATGTACGATTCGATTGTTACTCCGATTGTTCAATCGCGAGTTTTTGCTGATACAATCTGGAAAGATACCGTAACCGTTGATACGATTTTGCAACGAAATGGATTTTTGTATCTGCCTGATAATTTGGAACTTTTATATTTTAAAGAAAATTTGAAACGTCAATATTTTGTAAAAACAGAAAGAAAAACGCCAACAAATTTCACACTTTTTTTTAATGCAAAATCCGATTTGCTGCCTGAGGTAAAACCTTTGAATTTTAATTGGGAAAACAAACATATTGTTCAGAAAAATAATACTTTAGATACTTTGACTTATTGGATTACCGATTCAACTGTTTGGAAAAACGATACTTTAAAAATGCAGATGACGTATTTTAAAACCGATTCAACTTTTTCGCTTGTACCGCAAACAGATACGATTTCGGCGATTTATCGTCGTCCACGCCGTGAAATCAAAGATAAAAACGCTAATGTTCTGAATATTAAGACAAATCTTACACAAATTTTTGATATTTATAAACCAATCACCGTCAGATTTGAAGAGCCGCTGCAAAATATTGATTTAGAGAAAGTTAAATTAAAAGAAAAAATTGATACGATTTTCAAACCATTGCGGTACGAATGGCAGCCTATTGACTCTACAAAAATGAATTTTAATATTATTTACAAATGGGAATCTGAAAAATCGTATCAATTGGAAATTGACAGCGCATCTTTTATTTCAATTTATAATAAAGCAAATAACAAACTCAATACAAATTTCAAAATTCGCTCGAGAGAAGAATATGCGAGTATTAAAGCGATAATCAATCCGTTTGATTCGGCGGTAGTTTTGCAGGTGCTTGACGCAAAAGATATTGTGATTGCCTCAAAACCTGCGGAAATATCAGGCGTTCTGTTTGAATATTTAAAGCCGGGCGATTATTATTTACGAATGTTTGTTGACGAAAACGGTAACGGAGTGTGGGATACGGGCAGTTTATCGCCGCGCCGCCAGCCCGAAAAGGTTTTTTATTATAACAAAAAACTGACTTTGATGGCAAATTGGGAATTTGAAGAAACGTGGGAAAAGTGGGGCAGCGAGCCGCTGACAAAGCAAAAACCAAAAGAACTGCAAAAAGACGCATCGAAGACAAAATGATAGAAAGTACGCAAAATATTCATATTAAGCAACTTACGCGCTTTTTGACAAAAAATGCCGAGCGGCGCGAAAGCGGCGTTTTTGTTGTTGAAGGAACGCAGGAAAATGAACGTGCGTTACAGTTTGGTTTTGTGCCGAAAACATTTTTTATTTGTCAAAAAATATTTGCAGGAAAATTGCCTCAAAATGCTGATATTCAATTTGTATCTGAAAAAATTTATCAAAAAATCGCTTTGCGAGGGACAACCGAAGGAATTATTGGAATTTTCGATGTGAAAAATGCTGATTTACAAACTTTTACTCCAAAACAAAATTCAACTGTAATTGTAGTTGAAAGCGTGGAAAAACCCGGAAATCTGGGTGCAATTTTGCGTTCGTGCGAAGCGTTCGGCATTGATGCAATAGTTGTAACCGATTGTAAAACAGATTTTTACAATCCAAATGTTATCCGCTCAAGCGTGGGCTGCCTTTTTGGAATAAATTTTTTTTCTGCAAGCAATCAAATGCTTTTTGAATTTCTTAAAAAAAATAATTTTCACATTTTCACAACTTTTATGAGCCAAAGTGCAAAAGAAATTCAAAATATTGATTTTCAGGGGAATAACGCGCTTGTTTTTGGCACGGAACATTCAGGTTTGAGCAGTTTTTGGCAAGGCAAAGGCGTAAATTTCCAAATTCCTATGCGCGGCACTATTGATTCGCTGAATTTGAGCAACGCGGTAGCAATTTGTTGCTACGAGGTGACTAAAAAAATTATAAAGTAAAAATCAAATTGATAATATTTTGAAAATCAAATTATTAGTTATAGGAAAAACCGACAATAAACATATCGCTGCGCTTTTTGATGATTATTGTAAACGCTTGCAGCATTATGTTTGCTTTGAATTTTCAATAATTGCAGATTTGAAAAATGCAAAAAATCTTTCTTTTGCCGAGCAAAAGGAACGCGAGGGCGATTTGTTGTTGAAATCTTTTGAACCTGCAGATGAAGTTATTTTGCTCGACGAGAACGGAACTTGCATGAAATCAACAGAATTTGCCGATTTTTTGACTAAAAAATCGCTTGTTTCCGTAAAAAATTTGGTGTTCGTAGTAGGCGGGGCTTATGGATTTTCGCAACGGGTTTATGCTCGCGCAAATGAGCGAATTTCGCTTTCAAAAATGACTTTTTCACATCAAATGGTGCGCCTGATTTTTGCCGAACAACTTTACCGCGCTTTCACAATTATAAAAGGCGAAAAATACCACCATCGCTGATAAAATCCTGATTTTTAAAGATTTAAATATCAAAAAAAAACCACCCGCGTCTCTCGACGAAAGTGGAAACATTACTATTGCATCTATTAAACTAAAAATTTATCATTAAAGAAAAGTATTTTTACTTGATATGAATCACTTCATATTTTTCGGGTACAAAGATAAAACTTTTTTCTTTATTTTATGCAACTTTTTTGTAAAAAAAGTTATATTTTTTTTTACTTAACATTTTAGTTGATTTATAAGGTCTTCACTGTTCATATTTTCTTGCCCAAAAATTTTCGCGGCGCGGTCGCCTGCAAGTCCGTGAAAATAAACGCCCATGACCGCAGCATCTGTTGGCGCGTAATGTCTTGCAAGCAAGCCTGTTACAAATCCTGTAAGCACATCGCCGCTGCCTGCTTTTGCCATTCCTGCATTGCCTGTTGTGTTTTGAAAAATTTCTCCGCTGGGTGAAAAAATTTTCGTTTTTGAGCCTTTGGCAATAATATTAATTTGTAATTTTTGTGCAAATTCTGTGGTTTTTTGCAATTTTTCTTCTTCATTTTTCCACGCGCCGATTATTCGCTGCAATTCGCCGTCGTGAGGAGTGAGAATCGAATTTTGGGGAATAAATTTTTGCAGTTCAGGGTGTTGCGCTAATAAATTTAATCCGTCTGCATCAATTACAATCGGTTTTTGCGCCGTTTTCAGCAGGAAACGAAAAGCAGTCAAAGTTTTTTCTTCGCAGCCAAGTGCGCATCCAATTCCAATGGCATTAAATTTTGATAAATTTAAAATTTCTGAAGAAAAACAATTTTCATTATCCAAACTCAACATTGCCGAAGGACAGGCAATTTGCAGGATAAATCTCTCATTTTCAGGAATATGCACTGTAAGCAATCCGCAACCCGAGCGCAATGCTCCCTTTGCCGCAAGAACCGCTGCACCCATCATACCTTTTTTTCCACAAACAAGCAAAGCATGCCCAAAGTCGTATTTATTATCATTCTCATTTCTTGCAATGCGCAGGTAATCAACCAATTGAGAGCTTATATCTATTGTTTGCATTTTTTATTTTAAAATCAAAAAAATTTTTGCAAAGTTACAAAAACATATTTATTATTAATTCTTAAAAAACTAATTTTATTTTTGTAATTTTGCAACTGATTTTTTACAAAGAAAATGAAGGAAAAGATAGAATTTTTAAAAGACGAAATAAATAATCTTGTCGTTGCCACTGCCGAGGAATTGGAGGCGATGCGCATAAAATATTTGAGTAAAAAAGGCGAAATTACCGCACTTTTTACCGATTTCAAAAATGTGCCTAATGACGATAAACGTTCTGTTGGTCAATTGCTTAACGAACTAAAAGACCTCGCGCAACAACGTTATAATATTTTAAAAGAAAGTTTTTCTTCCAAAGGCAAAACCGACACAGATTTAGACCTCACCCGCACTGCCGACCCGATTTCCGTTGGAACGCGGCATCCGCTTTCGATAGTAAAAAGCGAAATTATTGATATTTTTTCGCGCATTGGGTTTGTCGTTGCCGAAGGTCCGGAAATTGAGGACGATTGGAATGTTTTCGGTGCGTTGAATTTTCCGCCCGAACATCCTGCGCGAGATATGCAGGACACATTTTTTATTGAAAAATCGCCCGATGTGTTGCTGCGCACGCACACTTCGAGCGTTCAAACCCGAACAATGACAAAACATCAGCCGCCAATTCGCGTGCTTTGTCCGGGCAGGGTTTATCGTAATGAGGCGATTTCGTATCGTGCGCACTGTTTTTTTCATCAGGTTGAAGGATTGTATATCGATAAAAATGTTTCATTTGCCGATTTGAAGCAGGTTTTGCTTTATTTTGCAAAGGAAATGTTTGGTGCAGACACGCATATTCGCTTGCGTCCGTCTTATTTTCCATTTACAGAACCAAGCGCAGAAATGGATATTTCGTGTAATTTGTGCGGCGGACAAGGCTGTCCGTTTTGTAAATATACGGGTTGGGTGGAAATTCTTGGTTGCGGAATGGTGGATACCAACGTGTTGAAAAATTGCGGAATTGACCCTGAAATTTATAGCGGTTATGCTTTTGGACTTGGCGTAGAACGCATTACAAACCTGAAATTTCAAGCAAAGGATTTACGAATGTTTTCAGAAAATGATGTAAGATTTTTGGAACAATTTCGTACAATTTAATGTTTTGGTTTCGGATTGTGAATTTATAATATTTTATATTTAAAAATAAAAAAAAACTTGACCAGAAATTGTTGTAAATGACAATTTGAAACCTTAAACCATAAATAAATAATTTAAAGTATGAAACGCGTTCATTTTATAGCCATTGGCGGTGCTGCAATGCATAATTTGGCGATTGCTATAAGTAAAAAATCGTGGTACAAAGTCAGCGGCTCTGATGACGAAATTTTTGAGCCGTCACGCTCGCGTTTGGAAAAAAACGGACTATTGCCTGAGAAATTGGGTTGGTTTCCCGAAAAAATTGACGAAGGGCTTTCGGCTGTTATTCTTGGAATGCATGCTATGCCTGACAACCCAGAATTGCTGAAAGCTAAAGAATTAGGGTTGCAAATTTATTCATTTCCAGAATATCTTTATGAACAGACGCGCAGCAAAACGCGCGTTGTTGTTGGCGGTTCGCACGGCAAGACCACAACTACTGCAATGATTCTTTTTGTGTTGAATAAATTGGGGATTGACCCCGATTATATGGTTGGAGCACAGATTGAGGGTTTTGAAGATATGGTAAAACTGTCGATGGAGGCGAATATCGCTGTTTTTGAAGGCGATGAATATTTAACTTCGCCGCTTGACCTCCGCCCGAAATTTCATCTTTATCATCCTCATATTGCAGTACTTACAGGAATTGCGTGGGATCATATCAATGTTTTTCCTACTTTTGAAAATTATGTTGAGCAGTTTAGAAAATTTACGGAATTGATGGAGCCGCAGGGACGATTGATTTATAATTTGGAAGATGAAAATTTACGGAAAATCACGCAAAATTTGCGTTCCGATTTGATTGCCTTTCCTTATCAAACGCCGCCGTATAAAGTTGAAAACGGCATAACATATTTGAAAACTGCGCAAGGTGATGTTCCTTTAAAAGTTTTTGGCGAGCATAATTTACAAAATATTGAGGCGGCGCGGTTGGTTTGTCATCAACTTGGAGTGCCTGCTGAAAAATTTTATGATATAATCCGCAATTTTAAAGGTGCGTCAAATCGGCTGCAAAAAATTGCAGAAACGCTGTATTGTGTTGTTTTTAAGGATTTTGCACATTCGCCGTCGAAACTTCGCGCCACAATAAAAGCGGTACGCTTACAGTACCCCGACCGCAAACTCATTGCTGCAATGGAATTACACACTTTCAGCAGTTTGACTGCTGATTTTCTGCCGCAATATAAAGATTGTATGAAAGATGCAGACGTGGCTTTTGTATATTACAACCCTGAAGTTATTGTGCACAAACGCTTGAAAAATTTTGATGCGCAAACGGTTGTAAAGGCTTTTGGCGGAAATATTCAGGTTTTCACTTCTTCGCAAAAAATGCAGGCTGCCCTTGCCAAAATTAATTACGACCATACAGCCCTGTTGCTAATGTCTTCAGGAAATTTTGACGGAATAAATTTGGAACAATTTGCGTGGAAATTAACAGGAAAATAAATATTTGAAAAATCTATGAACAGCAAACAACTTCTTCTTGACCAGCGTTATATGCGTATGGCGCATATTTGGGCGGAAAATTCGTATTGTGAGCGGCGCAAAGTCGGTGCATTGCTGGTAAAGGACAAAATGATAATTTCCGATGGCTACAACGGAACACCGTCGGGATTTGAAAATGAGTGCGAAGACAAAAATAACGTATCCAAGCCCTACGTTTTGCATGCAGAAGCAAATGCGATAACAAAAATTGCACGTTCGCACAACAGCAGCGCAGGAGCAACGCTTTATGTTACCGCCTCGCCGTGTATGGAATGCGCCAAACTGATTATTCAGTCGGGGATTAGCCGCGTGGTTTATGGCGAAAAATACCGAATGTTAGACGGAATAGAACTTTTGGAACGCGCAGGGATTGAAGTTGTTTTTTTGGAAAATCAAAACGCAAATCCTACCGAATAAAAAATACTGCGACCGTAAGGCGAATATTCGTTTTGCACAATATCATATTGCAACATCATATAAATATTTTGCAAACGTACGCCTGCGCCTACAATCAGCGCGGGCACAAGCGCAGTTCCATTTGTGCCGTAATTTTTATTCGACCACCAAACGCGATTGATTTCGGGCTGCACCATCGCTATAAAATAATTTGCAATAGTAACCCTGCCATACACATTGAAGCCAAAATAATTCGCGTCATAGTTTTTGAAGCCGTAATAAACATACTGCAACCCAACACCTGCATTAAAATAGTTTGTAAAATTGTAGCCGACTTGCGGCGCAATTTGCACAACCGAATATCCGTTGCCAAAAGATGCGCCGAGTGCACCGCCGACTGTAATGCGGCTTTTGTCGAACCCTGATTTTTGAGCGGGCGCGGCTGTTTTTGTTCCCTGCGCCAAAAGCGGCTGCAAAGAACTAACAATCAACAATATAAATAAAATTCTTTTCATATTTTGTCAATTTAAAAATTTGCAAATATTTTTCTACAAAAAACGTGCAAATTATTTTTATTTTAAAAAATTATTTTGGTTTAAAAATTTTTACGTTAATTCCACCACATATAAACGCTTTTTGCTTATTGTTCTAAAGCACGAGATGAATTTCACTCGTAGGGTTTATGTTTTTTTGTAATATGAGGCGCAAATCTCTTCAGGCTTGCCAATATAATCTATTCGCCATATTGGTTGCAATTTGGCAACAATTCGATTCTACAAGTATTGTTTGCTTTTATAATAACCGCTAAATGCTCGTCAATTGGAAATGTTTTGCACAATATTTTTTCTCTGTTCGTCAGTTTGACGTTTATTCGAGAAATTTCCCAAAAAAATATCTTACTTTTCCCAAGCCTTCATTAGACAATCCTGAAATTTTATTTAATTTATAGTAATTCATGTTTTTTGTTTTTACAAAGTTTTTACTCCCTTATTTATTGCGCTGTTTGGTTTGTTTCTATTTTGACATAAATATTTCCTTTCCAATACATTTTATCGGAACTTTCGTTGTTGTAAAATTCAAAATCAAACTCGGCTTTTAATATTCCTTCATTCCATAAATTTTTGTCAATTATCATTTTCCCGCTTTTACAATTGTATGTTTCTGTGCCGAAATCTGCGTTTATGCCGATTAAAACTATGGTTGGAGTAACATAATTTTTGCTTATTATCAAGTTCAAACTGCTGTGCGTGGCTGCATTGCATTGGGTAGAACACAAAACCGTATCTTCGTTTATCCTTTCGGCAGTGATATAATATGTTCCGTCCCATTCATAAGTCCAAGCATCAGATTTTATCGAATGAAAAAGATGCGTTGTGTCAATCAACTTATAAAACGCTTTTAATGAGTCTTTATAAATTTTGCCGTTTTTATCCATCATATCGTATATTTGCGGCGGACAAATCCCATCGCAAATTAATTGACCGAACTCATTTTTGTAAATTCCTTCGGGGTACGACCAGCAAGCGTTAAAAGAAAAATCGCCTGTCAGATTATCCACCCATTTTATCGAAATTTCTTTCTTTTCTGATGTTACTCCGCAGGAACTCAATAAATTTAATATCCAAAAGACGCTTAAAATAATTTGTGTTTTTTTCATTGTGATTTTATTTTTTGAAGTAATTTTATTCAAATTCAATAAGTTCATTGTTTGATATATCGTATTCAAAAATCTTTTGTAAATCTTCGTCCAAATATATCCACTGAATAATTGATTGAATATTTTCAAATTCGTTGGAAATGCCCACTGCATAATATTTTTTGCCATTCATTGTTCTATCTTCGATAGAATAAATCAAATCGCTTTTGGGGTCATAAATTGCGAGTTTTACCAAATCCTGCTTGGAATTGGCAATGTAATATTCTACATTTTTGTATATTTTATCAAGGAACGATATTGAATAATCGTTATTGTAATAATATTTCAAAGGCTTTGGGTGTTTTTGCCTGAACAGCGAAACATTGCTGTCTTTTATTTTGGTTATTTCTGTTGCAAATTCTTCAAACAAAAGCAAGGATTCATCGCCTGACGGACGAAGACTGTTTATTTTCCATTGAATCCTGACCATATCGCCGCGATTTAAATTCAAATCTTCGGGACGAATATCATTAACTATCAAAGAATGTTTTTTATTGTCTTTTTGCACTTCTATAAAAAAATCATCATAATCGTCATTATAATCAATAAACTCGAATTCATCGGTATATATCTTATTCAACTGTAATTTTTCATTTGGGCGAATATCAGAGGCAAACGCACTGTTAATCGGCGAAATTACAGAATTATTCGCCGCCTGTTGTTTGTTTGTATGCATGCAACCGCCCGCAATGAACGCAATAACTAAAATGATTATGGTTTTTTTCATTTTGATTGATTTTTATCCATGCTGATTGTGTTGGTAAAATATTTAGTAGTGTCTTAAATTAACTGATAAAATTATTTCGATATGTCCTCTTTTTGTAATAATACTTTTCAATATACATTCCAATAGCATTATCGTGTACACTTTCGTTTTTTGAAAAACAAATAGTTCGTCTTGTTAAACGCTTTAAGTGTGTTCTAAAATTGAGGTTTTTACGTTCAATTTTCCAAGTATTTTTCTTTCCAACCTTATGTCTGTTTGCTGGAATGTACTTAGAATATGAACCCCAATTATCGGTATGATATTTGTCTATATCAAACACTTTGAGCAAGTCCCATAATACTAAAAAATCCTCATCGGTACGTTTACCGTTGTGCCAAGCCAAAACACAACCCGACTTTCTTTCTAT
>JGI20171J14444_1000036_pt1 | contig 45836 bp, 38 predicted proteins | sample TergutNc150P4_FD_14444 | JGI IMG/M metagenome (IMG submission 14444) | reverse complement strand
CGTCTTTGGAACTGATGTTGACGGTCTTTGTAAGGTCGCCTTCGCCTTCTGAAATGTCCTTGAGAGTATCCGCTACCCTGACGATTGGGGCGGTAGTGCTGTTCAGGACAAAGTATACGATTACCGCGGCTATTATAATGGCTATCGCCGAAAGAATGACGGTAAATCTGGTAATATCATTAACTTCCTTTAATATGTATGCTTCTGATGTCGCTATCATTACTGTCCAGTTCGTGTCAGAATCGCCTATCTGGAAAGGAACCATTGTTATTTCCATATTTGCTTTTAGGACGGGCGAATAGCTGCTACACTGAAATTCCTTCCCTTCGCGCACGGCGTTGTCCGCTTCCTGTATATAACTGCCGTATATCGTATCCACATCAGCCAGCATCTGTCCTACCCGTTCCGGAACCAAATGTCCTATTATCATTCCGTTGCCCGAATAAATGACCATTGCTGATATTTCATCGTAATCTTTAATGGTTTTTTCTACCAAAGGCTGTATCGGCGCAATGTCCAAAAGAACACATAAGTGCCCAACTACTTCGTTGGTGGTACCTCTGGTTATGGGAACTCCAATTCTGATAATAAAGGTGTCTTCTCCGTTATTCTTGAAAGGCGTGGGGTTTTCGACTCTGGCCTTGAGCGCGTTGGGGCCGTCCATCCAGGCATTAATAGTATCAATGACGAGGTTGGGCTTTATTTCAATCTTACCGGTATCCCTGCCCAATGTCATCGCGTACTGCCCCGTAGGAGTTGATCCCGGGCGGCCTATATAGCGGCTGTCCATACCGTCCATGGCGTTTGGCTTCCAAATGGAAAATACGCGGGCAAAGCGCTCATTATTATTGAGGATGGCCAGCAGCATATTGTCATACAAGTCCCGCCGTTCTTCCGGTTGGATCTTTTCATATTCGCCCATTATGTCCGCAATTCCGGTTAACTGCTTTATATAGCCGTCTTCCCGGCCTTGCCAGAATTTGGCTTGCTCCTGGGCTAAATATTTTAGGCCGCGGGTACTCAAATCCATGCTAATGCCGGAAGCCTGCCGCAACAGTACCACGGCAACAGTCGTTACAATGACCGCTACAATGGCGATCATCATAATGCTCAGTTTTATCTTTATTTTCATTTCTTATCTCCCTAAATAATATGCTATATTATTTTGATGATAACGAATCTTTCTTTTTATTTATTGTATATATTACTATACATAAAGATAAAATATCAAGAAAAAATGGGGGGTTTTTTGGAAAATGACAAAAACGATGCTTTTTTGGAGAATTTTCACTATAACTTATTACTGCAATGCGATTAAACAATTAAAATAGCCGTACGGCTTTATTCGTATTGAGTATTATATGGTATCTACAGAGATACCGCCTCATTGCCGAAAATATCAGTATGAATAAGTATATTTTTCCAATAGTATTTGTCTTGGTATTATTGTTTATTTCCTGTACCAGTCAGCCGGTTTCAATTCCGAATCCAACCCCTGTCCCAACGCCGAAAACCCGCGATATTCCCGAAGATATTATGGGAAAGGGAGTTATTCCGGCGGTGGATTTGTCGCTCTTTTTGCTGAAAAACAATACACATATTGCCCCGGGTAACGTGCGTATGCTGGCTCAGTATTATATAGAAGAAGCCGCTTACGAAGGATTGAACCACGATATTGCATTCGCACAGATGTGTCTGGAAACAGGCTTCCTGAAATACGGCGGGCTTGTTAAGCCTGAATGGAACAATTTTTGCGGTCTTGGTTCAATAGGTCCTGAGCAGCCCGGTCTTGCCTTTCCTGATACCCGCACTGGGGTACGCGCCCATATTCAACATCTGAAAGCCTATGCTACAAGTGAACCTATAAAAAAGGATTTAGTTGATCCCCGTTATAGGTATGTAAAGCTTGGTTCCAGTCCGACTGTTGACGGGCTTTCCGGAACATGGGCTGCCGACAAATTGTATTCAGATAAAATAAACGCCATTTTAGAGCGTTTATATGAATTTTATTTTTGATATAATGCGGTAATCCTGATATAATCCTATCCATGAAATATGGATATTTTGATCAAGCTGCAAAAGAATATGTAATTGACAGAATCGATGTGCCCGTATCATGGACAAATTACATCGGCGTAAATGAGCTGTGCGGCGTTTTTAATCATACTGCCGGCGGTTACCTTTTTTATAAAAGCCCTGAGTATCACAGAATAACCCGTTTCAGGCCGAACGGCGTTCCTATGGACAGGCCAGGTCATTATGTGTATGTCAGGGATGACGATACGGGAGATTACTGGACTCTGTCATGGCAGCCTGTAGGCAAGAGTCTTGATAAAGCGAAGTATGTTTGCAGGCACGGTCTTTCGTACATTAAATACCAATGCGAATATTCCGGTATATGGGGGCAGCAGACGCTGTTCATCCCTCTTGATGATCCTGTCGAAATCTGGGATGTCGTTTTGCGTAACAATTCGGGAAAGCGCCGGCGCTTGTCGGTTTTCGGCTATACCGAATTTTCTTTTCATCACATACAGATAGATAACCAGAATTTTCAAATGAGCCTTTACGCCTCCGGTTCATCATACAAGGACGGAATAATGGAACTTGATCTTTTTTATGAAGATAATGGTTTCCAGTATTTTACGGCTGACAATACCAATGATGATGCGTCTGATTTTGACTGCCTTCGTGATGTCTTTATCGGGCAATACAGGACGGAAACAAATCCTGAGGCGGTAGAACGCGGTAATTGTTCCGGTTCTTTTGAACTTGGCGGAAACCACTGCGGCGCGCTGCGGCGGGTTATTGAACTTGAACCGGACGCGGAAATAAGGCTTGTATTCCTTCTCGGCGAAGGAGACCACGATGCCGGAAAAAAGACTCGTTCCAAGTATTGCGCAGCCGGATTTTCACAGGTAGATAGAGCGTTTAAAAATTTAAGTAATTTCTGGAAAGAAAAATTAGATAAACTTCAGATTAACACTCCGCATGACGGAATGAATGTCATGCTTAATACATGGACGCTTTATCAGGCTGAAATAAATGTAATATTCTCCCGTTTCGCTTCTTTTATTGAAGTCGGAGGGCGGACAGGTTTAGGTTACCGCGACACGTCTCAGGACGCAATGATGGTTCCCCATTCAAATCCTGAAAAAAGCCGCTCGCGCCTTGTTGAACTTTTGAAAGGTCTTACAACACACGGATACGGACTTCATCTTTTCAGTCCCGAATGGTTTGAAAAACAGACGAAGGCGGCTTTTAAATCCCCAACTGTTGTACCGCTTCCTCCCATGTCGCAGCGTGTTCACGGCATCAGCGACGCGTGCGCGGACGATGCGCTTTGGTTAATTCCTTCGATTGTTGAATATATCCGCGAAACCGGAGACTTTGGCTTTGCGGAAGAAAAATTCACCTATGCCGATACTTACAATCCGGAAACAAATGAAGGAATGAGCGAAACGGTTTTTGATCACATGAAACGTATACTTGATTTTTCAGCGCGGGAAATAGGACCGCATGGTATTTGCAAAGGTTTGAGAGCAGACTGGAATGACTGCTTGAATTTGGGAGGAGGGGAGAGCGCGATGGTTTCATTCCTTCACCACTGGGCTCTTGTTCATTTCTGCGCTCTCGGCAAACGGCTTGGGAAGGATGTTTCAAAGTATGAGGAAATGACTGCCAAAGTGCGCGAAAGCTGTGAGCGTGAATTGTGGAACGGCTCTTGGTATACTCGCGGCTTTACGGCATCCGGCAGGGGAATTGGAACGCCTGCTTCAAAAGAAGGAAAAGTTCACATGGAGTCAAACACATGGGCTGTTCTTTCAGGAGCCGCGTCTTATGATCACGGCATAGCCGCAATGGACGCCGTAGATCAGTTTTTATATACTCCCTACGGCCTTAAACTTTGCGATCCCGCTTTTTCCGAGCCGGATGATGAAGTCGGTTTTGTTACGCGCGTTTACAAGGGGCTTAAAGAAAATGCCGCTATCTTCAGTCATCCCAACCCGTGGGCATGGGCTGCCGAAGCCGTACTTGGCAGGGGTAACAGAGCAATGAAATTTTATGACGCACTTTGTCCGTACAACCAAAACGACAAGATTGAAGTGCGGAAAGCGGAACCCTATATGTATTGCCAGTTTATTGCGGGACCCGACCACAGCGCATTCGGAAGGGCGCATCACCCGTTTATGACAGGCTCCGCAGGCTGGAGTTATTTTGCCGCCACCCGTTTTATGCTGGGAATCCGCCCCGATTTTGACAGCCTTGTTGTTGACCCTTGCATTCCCGCAGAATGGCCTTCATTCACAGTCCGCCGTGTTTGGCGTAACGCTGTTTATAACATCACTGTGGAAAACCCCGATAAAGTCAGCAAGGGAGTGAAGGAATGTAAGGTGAACGGACAATCCGTCAAATGCGGTAAAGCCGGAGCTGAGATTCCTGTTCAGGGCAAGGGCAGCGAGAATCAGGTAACGGTGATTTTAGGTTAACGGTAACGTTTCGGCTGTTGTCGGCGGCTTTGCAGTATGAATAAGCAACCTGATTTTACTTCTTCTCTATGACAATGCTTGCTTAGGACATTCAATTATACACTTCATACATTGGATACATTCGGTCCCATTTTTACGGCTAAATCTGTTATCAAGCATATCAACGCCCATAGGGCATATTTTTTTACATTTATTGCAGGAAATACACTTTTCCTGATTTACTTTTCTCCGTGAAAGAGAAAAATAACTTGCGGGTTTTAAGAATACGGTGATTGGGCAAAAATATTTACAAAAAGCTCTGTTATCTTTAAACAAAAACGCAAATAAGATTCCGATACCGTAATAAATAATGTTTCCGACAATGAAACTGATATACATAATTTTTTCGATGTTTTCTCTGTAACGAACAAATATTATGAGAAAATATGTTAATGAAAACGCAAAAATAAAAATACGCAATAAGCCCAATTTTCCAACGGGCTGTTTTTGCGGCGCTTTATACGGAAGCAAATCAAGTATCATCGTTGTCCAGCACGCGTAACCGCACCAGCCTCTGCCAAAAATAAAAGGACCTGCTATTTTTGCAACCAAATAATGTATTGCAGCCGCCTCAAAAACCCCAATTGCGATATAATAAAAGAACCCTTCTATTTGCATATTTTCCCGGCATATTATTCCCAAATAAACAAACATATACAAACCGATAAAAAATTGTATAAATATTCTTGCGTTTTTGTATTTTGCGATTAACAGCCCGATTCCAAGAGAAACAAAGAAGCCGATATAGGTAAAATTAAAAAGATAAAATGTCTTGCCAAGAATTAGCCATAAAACAATAGCTGTTGTTTCAAAAATTAAAAATATAATTACCGGCAATAAGAACATTTTTATTTTTGTGAACATAAAGCAGTCCCTATATCATTTAAAAAAGTTTCACTTTTCCCATGTTGATAGTTAATTTTGTCGAATTGCTGTTTATCGGCACTTTCAATCCGTTAAAACCACCCGGCGATCCCTTGAGGTTATAGTTTGTTTTACCGACATGTTCTGACGGTATTCCAAAAAGACCTGTATTGAGTTTTTCATCGCCGTTTTTATCCTGAAAAGCAGAGACTACATATTCACCTTCGGGCAAATCCAGAAAATACGTTAATGAGGAATTATCCGGTTTTAAAATAAAACTGGTAAAAGCCGTCTCGTTTTTATAATCATTTTCATTTGAGTATACGGCAACGTATACCAAACCGCCGTTAACGGTAACGCCGTTAATCTCTATGGTTGTATAAATATTGTCTGCAAAAAGACTTTCAAAAAACAAAAACAAAACACATAAAAAAAACAATTTCTTAAACATATAATGCCTCCGTGTAAACAATTATAGGTATTTGCTTTGGCGTGAAAACAAAAAGTTAAGTAAGATGCATAAATTTGACGTTAAGATGCACTGTTGGCTTGCTTTTCCCTGTGTTTTTGCAGTAATTTATTTAATTCTTTTGCGTCTTTTCTGATCTTTGTAACGGTGAATATCATGGCAAATATGTATATTCCAATCGCCATTACAATAAGAAGCCACACCGGTATTGCGGAATACCAATTAAAAATGAGACCGAATACAACAAGGACAACGATTATATAGCTAATATCAACCAGATATTCCATAATTATATTGCGCAGTTCAAATTTCTCGAGCAGAAAAAGACCCAGAATAATTACAACATTTGCGGCGAAAATTTCAAAAATAGTAGGAACAAAACCGATTTCAACGTTGAACAATAACGAAAATACCGCCAGTATAACCAAAGCAGAGCCTGTAACAAACATAATATCATTAATAATTTTTTTTATTCCATTCATTTATTCTTCTCCCTTAATATCTGCTTTATACCGGAAATATATTTTCTGGTGATACATAAGTAAACTCCGTTAGATAATACCGCTTCCAGACGATTATTGTCTAATGGCTTAAATCTGTCCAACTTGTTAATATTTAGAATGCAATATTTACTGATTTGTATAAAACCATTGTCCCTTAATTTTTCATATATCTGATACAAGCGGTTTTTAACAAGATAATTCTCTTTTTCACAGCATACAATAGTTTTACCGTCAACACTCTCAATGTAATAAATATCGGAAACATTAACCAATTTTACAATGTCATCAGAATAGCATTCTATTTGTGTATCAACCGATTTTATCAATGATAAGATACGTTCTATTATTTTATTCTTTACCGGGTATTTAATAGATATTTCAATATCTTTTTGTAAAACATTTTGTTCAATGTTAATTATCATAATTTATTTTACAGCTTTTTTGTTTTTTCAAAAATATTACTATAATAATTTTATTATTCATTATAGTTAAAAAACCTCTGCCTCAAGCTTCCTTAGGGCGGGGTTATTCATTTCCATGCCGCTTCAATACTGAACGGCGTTTCCAAGACCAGAAGATCAAGCAGGGAAATGTCAAAATCAGCCCTTCTGCCTGAAAAAGTCCCGCCCTTGACGCTGGTTATTGAGCCCGGAAAATTTATGGAAGCGCGAATTCTTGAGCCGGCAATTTCATCGCTGACGGCTTTGTTATACATGGCGGCGACAAGTTCAAGATATTCCGCTTTATTTAAGTTCTCTCCTGTGGCTATAGGAGCCATAAGCGCATTTAAATAGTCCGCGATTTCCTGAGAAAGAAGTTCAAGTATAACAGGGCCGTTGGTACGGCTGATATTGATCTCACAGCGTCCACCGTTCCCCTGTTCAAAAACAATAAACTTTTTTTGGTTATTCCCGTTGTTTGCGGCGGCAAGAAATTCACCCGCTTTGGATAACCGTACGGTGCCTTCAACGGCGGACGGAGATGTATTTTTCAGCGAAACCGAGGCGATACCCGGCGCGGCGGACATTGATTTTGCGATTGCCGCCGCATCAAGTATAGAACCGTTTGTCTGTCCCATCGCCGCGCCAAATGATCTAATCATAGCGGTCATTCTTGGTTCCAATGACATATTTATTGAAAGCGCGGCAGAACCGTCTGCGGAAAGGGACCCGTTAATCCGTCCTGCACAGGAAAATAATGTCAAAAATAACAAAGAAAGACTTAAAAAATTATGAATTTTCATATATACTAATATAATAAAATAACATTAGGTTGACAAAATTACATTTTATGCAACAATATCTTTACTTTAGTGTCAAAATGCCAAAGGGGTTGTTTTATACTCTTAAAAAATTATGAAGATTGGAGGATTTTATGGGCGTTCCGTATACTGAAAAACCGTGGGCTTTTTTGGATGAATATAGAGGGAAAGCTTTTAAGGGGCAGTGGCCAACATTGCCGGAAATGTTTAAAATTACAGTTTCCCGCTATCCGCAGAGGGCATGTTTCACCATTTATGAACCGGGCAGGATCAGTCTGAACTATACGGAATCTCTTAAGATAATCGAAGCAGTATCGCGCTGGCTCCACAGCAAGCGTATCAAAAGAGGTGACAGGGTCGCCGTTACCGGGAAAAATGCGCCGGAATGGACTATTGCCTACCTTGCAGTTCTTTTTGCGGGCGGCGTAGTTGTTCCTATAGACTACCAGCTTAAAACTGAAGAAATTGATATATTGATAAAAGCTTCGGGGGCTCGCATCCTTTTTGTGGACGAAGAAAAACACGAATATTACACGAAAAATCGCGGCGGGCTTGAAGCTGTAATTTCCCTTAGACAGGGAGTTGGAACATATATATACACTCTTGACGGACCGGCAGCCGAAATTGAACAATCTGTTGAATCTGATCTTGCGGCTATTCTCTTTACATCGGGAACAATGGGAAATCCAAAAGGCGTTATGCTCACGCATAAAAATCTTGTTTCAGACTGCTATCTGGCGCAGGGAACCCCCCTCATCGTCCTTCATACCGACGTATTCTACGCGATACTTCCAATCCACCATTCCTACACAATGCTGGCTGTATTTATAGAAACAATTTCGACAGGAGCCGAAGTGGTTTTCGGAAAAAGGATGGTAACGTCTCAAATTCTAAAAGATTTAAAAGAAGCGCAGATAACAATGCTGCTGGGAGTTCCCCTGCTATTTAACAAAGTTCTCGCGGGAATACTGCGCGGACTAAAAGCGAAGGGGCCTATTGTTTACGGTCTTATTTCTTTCTTAATGCTTATTTCAGGCGCTATAAAGAAAATATTCAAAGTGAACCCCGGTAAAAAAATGTTCAAGTTCGTTCTGGACAAGGCGAGCCTTACGTCGGTGCGTATATGTATATGCGGAGGCGGTCCTCTCGCACCCAGCGTATTTAGAAAATACAACCAGCTTGGAATCGATTTTGTGCAGGGTTACGGCCTGACGGAGACTTCTCCTATCATTGCCATTAACCCCATTGAACAGTACAAGGAAACCAGCGTAGGCCGGACATGTCCGCATGTTGATATGAAGATACTTAATCCCGATGAGCGCGGCATAGGAGAGATAATTGTAAAAGGGCCTATGGTTACTCAAGGGTACTTTAATATGCCGGAAGAGACAGCGGCTTCATTTACCAGCGACGGCTATCTCAAAACCGGCGATTTAGGTTATATGGACAGCGAAAATTATCTGTACCTTACAGGACGCGGAAAAAATATGATCGTTACGGAAGGCGGAAAGAACGTATACCCTGAAGAAATTGAGAACGAGTTCCAGCTTTATGAGGAAATTGATCAGATTTTGATCCGAGGATATATGCAGGATACAAAAATGAAAAGCGAGGGCATCGAAGCGCTTGTGTATCCCAATCAAGAATTCAAGAATGAAAAGGGAGAAGTTCCGTCTAAAGAAGAGATAAAAGAAAGAATAGAGCAGATTATTTCGGAAGTGAATCAAAGACTACAGCCTTACCAAAAAATCAGCAAGGTTGAAATTCTGGAACACCCGATGGAGATGACTACAACAAAGAAGATAAAGCGGACAGTTTTATAACGCTTCAGGCCGCTTGCACTTGGTTTTAAGCCTGATGTGCCTTCCTGTTTCGGATGCGTCGTGTATACCATGCATTACATCCAGCACATGGAAGGCAAGTTCTCCGGACGCTCGGTGCGGGCGGTTTTCTTCTATTGCTTCAGCCATTTCGGTTATTCCCAAACCGCGCGAGTCTTCGGAGTAATTTTTAATCAGCGGTATTTTGTACCATTCTTCGTCATTAAAACGCCTTATAATTACAGGCCCGTCAAATGTGTTTGGATCGGGGACTTTAAGCGTGCCTTCGGTTCCGTAAATTTCAATAAAGGGCATAGTATGGGAATATACGTCAAAACTGGTAACAATTGTACCTACAGCGCCGCTCGTAAAATCCAATACACCTGCAATGTGCGTGGGAACTTCTACTTTAATTAAAGTGCCGTACTGATGTTTATTTGTTATAGTCCTTACCGGAGAACTAATCCTCGCGGAGCCTGAAACCCTTGAAACAGAGCCGAGTAAATTTACAAGCGCGGTGATATAATACGGTCCCATGTCGAACATTGGTCCCCCGCCGTCCTTGTAAAAGAACTCAGGATCGGGATGCCAGTGCTCAGGACCGCGTTTCATCATTACGGCGGTAGATGCCACAGGAGTCCCTATCCAGCCGTCATCAATCAGTTTACGGCAGGTTTGTATACCAGCGCCAAGAAATGTATCCGGCGCTCCTCCTACCCGTACTCCTTTTTCCTTTGCTGCACTCAGCAGTTCTTCCGCTTCTTCACGTTTTGAACAGAGCGGCTTCTCATTGTAAACATGCTTTCCGGCTTTTACCGCGGCAAGGGCTACACTAAAATGGGTTTTGGGAGGGGTAGTATTAAGAACTATGTCAACTTCATCGCTTTCTGCCATTTCATTTATTGTCTTAAATGCCTTTAAATGATGATTACCGGCTGCCTTTTCCGCACGGTCAAAAGCAATATCTGTTACTGCCGTTAATTTTACCCGCCTGCCGAACATTCCCGTCAAATTTTCAAGGTAAGTCCCGCTTATATTTCCAATGCCGGCAATTCCTATTCGCTGCATATTTTTCTCCTTCCCTCTCTTAGTATAGCATACTTTAGCAAAATAGTAAATTATTAATATTAAAGTTATTCCGGTTCCGCGCGAGCGGATACCGGCTTTATTGTATACTAAGGAAGGGGTATTTTCCATAGTATTACGGCTTATTTTCAGATTGGCGGCGATTTGCCTGTTGGAAAGCCCTTAAGTTACAAGCCTTACCGGCGCCGTTTGAGGGGCGGTTTCAAGTTCCTGTTCACTGCGGTATTTACCTGTAATTCCGCTCCCTTGCAGCGGCTCCGGGCGGCTGCTTCCGCGTTCCGAACCAGCGGCAGAACGGTATTCGTAAGGTCGGGATACGCGCCTGTGTCCCGCCTCCGGTCCTTCTATCGTAAGGCGGGAAAAAGCGCGGTTTTGGGATTCCCGTCCTTTCGCGCGGCGCTTTTATTCAAAGCATAAACCCCGATCTTTATCATCGACCGCCTAATTACGGTTTTTACAGGATACGGGATTGCGTTTGTGATAATATTGTATTCGCCCCTGTCTTCTGTTTTAAATTTTTCCAAATTTAATTTTCTTCTTATCGTACGCAAAAAACCGCCGCCAACAGCATGAACGTTATGCGCAATGCAGTCCTAGATATTATTAAGAAATATGTTAAACGGCTTATCCGCTAATTGGAGAATACATTGACAGAAGATTATAAATATTTTATTATACCTGATTTATAGAGGTTGTCATGTTTCCGTGGGTTTCTTTTTTTTCATATATTATTATTGTAGCTTATACGCCGGGACCTAATAATATTATGTCAATGAATAATGCGAAAAATGTCGGTTTTAGAAAAGGCTTGGTATTTAATTTTGGTATATTTACCGGCTTTTTCGTAGTTATGATTTTTTGTTTAATATTTTCCGCAGTTTTATATACAGTGGTTCCCAAAATACAGTTTCTCATGAAGATATTGGGAGCGTCTTATATGATATATTTAATTATTAAAACAATCATCCCGTCAAAAGAGCATGATATTAAAGAAATCGGCAGTAGTTTTTTAATAGGGGCGTTATTGCAGTTAATAAATCCAAAAATAGTAATTTATGGAATAACGGCAATGTCATCATATATTTTACCGTATTATAAGTATATTCCGGTATTAATATTTTTTGCGTTTTTGTTGGCGTTTGTAGGGTTTACCGCAACAATATGTTGGGCATTATTCGGTTCGTTGTTCAGTATGCTGTTTAATAAACATGGAAAAATATTAAATATAATAATGGCGGTATTGTTATTATATTGTGCCATATCATTATTATTATGAAAATATGTATGATAAATACTTCTTTTAGGATCTGTTCGGCGCCGGAACATTTGGATTTTTTCATACACGCCTGAACGGGGCGCCGGAAATTATTCCCCACTTTAAAGTTATTAAATAAGACGCGTTATTTTTAAAAACTTTCTCCATGGAGGATTTGGGGTTACGTTCGCGGACATCCTGTCCGCTCACTCCACCCCCGCCTACGTGCTCCCGGCGCATCCATGCGCCGACATTATCGGTCAAAGCTTCGCTTTAGCATTTATTCAAGGAGCACTCCGGTTCAAATCCTCAAAATTATTTTAATAGTGAATTTTTGTATCTTTATAGATGATTTTATAATTAGGGAAGTATTCCCCAGGGAGGATTTGAACCCCCACAAGCAGATCCAGAGTCTGCCGTGCTACCATTACACAACCGGGGAAGGCGATCTTTATCATAATAAAATGTAAAAAGGATTGTCAAGCCCACGCATCAAGCTGTTCCTTTATAACAGAATAAAGCCTGTCGGAAAGAATGATTTTTTTGTCCTCTGCAGGCAGACTTGCGGTATCAATAGGATTACAGAATGTAATTTTTATTGTTGTTCCGGTAACGCGGTAATTTTTTTCAAAGACATCGTAACTGCCTTTTATTGCTACGGGAACAATAACAGCTTCCGCCATAGTTGCCAATTTCAATGAACCCGGATGAAATGGAAGAAGCCCTCTGCCCATGGAACGGTGGCCTTCCGGGAAAATAATCATGCCGCCGCCTTTCTTAATCCTTGCGACACCGTTATGAATTGTTTGTAATGCTTTTTTTGCAGAGTTTCGATCTATAAACAGTCCGCCTATCATATAAACCCAAGCATTCAGTACCGGTATAAAAAGAAGTTCTTTTTTAGCGACAAATCCAATAGGTCTGCCGCAGTAGGCAAGGAGAAGGACAATGTCGAAGTAGCCGCAGTGATTGCCGACAAAACAAACGCCGCCCTTTTTTGGTATATTTTCAGTGCCTGTAACAATTACAGTACATCCGGACAAAAAAATTAAAAACCGTGCCCAGCCTGTGGCAAACCAGCAGACAAACCATGCCATAGGTTTTTTTAATCCCAAAAAATGAAACAGCATGGCTATTACCCCGAAAGGAACTAAAAAAATCATAGAAAAAATTACATACGCAAATACCACAATAGTTCTAATCATAAAAGTAATTATCCAATAAATTGTTCCAAATAACAACGGATGCTGCAGTTTCCAAAAAGAACAAAAGTTGATAGACTTCCCGTATTATGTATTATTCAAACGCCTTTATTCCCACTCTCAGAGAGGTTCCTGCTGATGCGGTAATTGCAAGCCACCGCCTCATGTTTCGCTCAGGACTTCTCCGCAAACTTGCGAACGGACTTTTTGCCTACCTTCCGCTGGGACTTCGTTCATTCCGCAAGGTTGAGCAAATTGTCCGCGAAGAAATGAACGCTATTGGCGCGCTTGAACTTAAGCCGTCAGTTGTCGTTCCCGGCGAATTATGGAAAGAGTCCGGCCGCTGGGATTCAATGGGCGAATCGCTTTTGCGTGTAAAAAACCGGCTCAATAATGATTTTGTAGTCTCTCCTACAGCTGAAGAAGCATTTACTGCCATTGTACGTGATGAGCTTTCCAGTTACCGGCAACTCCCGCTTACGCTTTACCAGATAAATACAAAATTTCGCGATGAAATACGACCGCGTTACGGCGTTATGAGAGGGCGCGAGTTTACAATGAAAGACGCATATTCATGGCATACGGATGATAAAAGCCTTGATGAAACTTATCAGGCGATGGGGCGCGCATATAGGCGGATTTTTAAAAGATGCGGGCTTACCGTAATCCCGGTGAAAGCTGACTCAGGCGCAATGGGCGGCAGCGGCTCTGAAGAATTTATGGTAGAAAGCGAAGTAGGCGACAATACGCTTATCCTCTGTAAAAAATGCGAGTATGCCGCAAATGTGGAAAAAGCGTCCTGCGCTTCCGATTTCAGTATAAGACCTTCTGTAGAAGCTGCAAGAGCCGCCGCCGTTAATACTCCTGCCTGTAAGAAAATAGAAACGCCAAATGTAAAAACCATAGATGATCTTTGCGCCTTTTTAAAAACAAAACCGCAAGCTTTTATAAAAACGCTGATTTACCGCGCTGTAAATGTCGAGCTTGATCTTTCATCCGCTCCCGGCTGTTCAAAACTTGAAAGAAAAAAACCGTCCGCTGACGCGCCGCCCGTTTATAATGAAGCGTTTTTCGCAGTGGCAATACGCGGCGATCTTGATGTAAACGAAGTAAAACTTGCCGCCGCTCTCAAGGCAAGCGAAGTGAGCCTGGCCCTTGATACCGATGTTGTCCGTCTGACCAATGCGCCTGTAGGATTTGCAGGTCCTGTAGGGCTTTCTTCACTGCCGATCATAATCGATCACACCGTTACAGGCATGGAAGACGCGGTTACAGGCGCATTGGAAAAAGACCTTCATTATGAACACGCCGCTTACGGACGCGATTTTGAAGCATGGATGATCGAAGATGTCCGCACGGTAAAAGCCGGAGACCGATGCCCACTTTGCGGCGGCGAGCTTTATACGAAAATGGGTAATGAACTTGGGCATATTTTCAAACTCGGCAATAAGTATACGCGTTCAATGAATGTAACATATCTTGATGAAAACGGTAAAACCCAAATGCCGGTAATGGGCTGTTACGGAATCGGCGTTGACCGCACGCTTGCATCGGTAATTGAAGAACACCACGACGAGGCGGGCATTATCTGGCCTGCGTCTGTAGCTCCGTATCATGTAATTATTATTCCGATAAAATACAGCGATGAAGTAAAAACAGCCGCCGATAAGCTTGCGGTTGAACTGACTCATGAGGGCATTGAAGTTTTGCTTGACGATCGTAACGAACGCCCGGGCGTTAAATTTAACGATGCGGATTTAACAGGCATTCCCTGTCGCGTAGTAATCGGCGACAAAGGCCTTGCAAAGCCAAGTCCGCAGGTAGAGATAAAACGCCGCAGTGATAAGGAAAATCTCTTGATAGACGCGGACAAGGCGGCGGCTATGCTGACACAGAAAATACGGGAAGAACTTGCAGCTTTAAACAATTGAAGAGTCTTTTTATCCGGTTAAGGAATAGTTAAATACTCTCCAACCCTTAAGGGCTTGATTGTTTTTGCAAGCTCGGGGTTTTGTGTTATTGCTCTGTCTATTTCATATAACGGATAAAGGAGCGGCTCATAGCTCAAACTGATAATGCCGAAATGCATTGGGGTTGCATATTTTGCTTTTAAATCTTCCGCCGCAAGAAGAAATTCTTTTACATTCATGTGGGAATAATGCATAAACCAGCGCGGCTCATAAGCGCCCGCTCCCAAAATAGCATAATCAATATTCCAGCGTTTGCCGAATTCCTTAAAACCGATGAAGTATCCTGAATCGCCCGAAAAATAAATTGTTTTACGCCCTTGTATCAGAAAACTGCCCCATAATGTTTCTCCGCTAGATTGTCCTATCCGCCGCGACCAATGCTGAGCAGGTAAAAGAGTATACTCTATTGAATCAAGTTTAATGCTCTGCCACCAGTCAATTTCATATACTTCTTTCGCGCCGTATTTTTCCGTTAGTTTTTTCAGACCCAATGGAACAATAAACACAGCGTCCTTCTTTGCAAGCTGTTTGATGCTGTACTTGTCAAAATGATCGTAATGGTTGTGACTTAACAATACTACAGGCTTTTGAGGTACTTTTGAAAAATCAAATTTAATTTTTACTTTTTTGCGCACAATCAAAGCGGCATTGGAAAAGAACGGATCAGTAAATATTGTCTGTCCGTTCATCTTGATAATCATAGACGCATGGCCTGCGAAAGTAATGCTGTCAAAACTGTTATCTGAGAGATATGCATAATTGTTTTGAACAAAACCGTATTGTTCTTCGGGTACTTCTTCAAATTTTTCTTTTTTACCGAAAAACCATGAACTTCTCCCCTCGATTCTTTGTCTTTGAAGCCATGGATTAAAAAACGAACCGTCAGGATTCACATGAGAGGCGTACAGCGTCGCGCTGTCTGCGGCTTGAGTTTTTTCATACCAGTCCGTTTCTGAGAACGCAGGCTGCTGTGATGCGCATCGGGAAAATACGATCATAATTATTGCTAAAAACCAAAACGCAGATGGTTTCATTAATTGATTTAGACGCCTATTGCCTTTTTAAAGATTACTTCCATCTCGTCAATCAATGGTCTTGCGTCAATATCCAGAAGAAGTCCCTTCTTTCGGTAATACTCAATCAACGGAGCTGTCTGTTCGCGGTAAACCTCAAGGCGCTTTTTGATCGCTTCCGGCTTGTCATCGTCACGGATATATACTTCACCTCCGCAACGGTCACAAATACCTTCTTTTGAAGTTTTATTGAAAATGACATGGAAATTATAACCGCATTTACGGCAGACCCTCCGTCCGCTTAGGCGCTCTATTACATTCGCATCAGGTATATCAAAGTTTACAACCTTGTCTACTGCGGAGAATTCCGCAAGCGCCTGCGCCTGGGGAATAGTGCGCGGGAAACCGTCCAGAATATAACCTTTCTGCACATCATCCATTGCAAGCCGCTCTTTTACAAGAGCGATTGTAGTTTCATCATCTACAAGTTTTCCGGCGTCCATGATTGCCTTTACTTTAAGTCCGAGCGGACTTTCTGCCGTAACGGCTGCGCGGAAAATGGAACCGGTGCTTATTTGCAATACGTTTAAAATTTCTGAAGCCCTTACAGCCAATGTACCCTTACCTGCGCCCGGGGGGCCCAAAAAGATTAATTTCATAGATTTACTCCTTAATAATTGTATAATTATCAGCATATAGTAATTTTTACCGATTTACAAGGGCATATTCTGCTACAAACTGTACATAAACCTGTAAATAACGGCTTTCCTGCCTGAAAGAAGAACGGGAATGCTGTCCTGAAGCGTAAAATAGGAAGAAGCCGCCCCGTCAAGGCTGTTGTTTGCGCATAACACAACAACCCTTCCGCCTTCTTTCAGCAGCTTGCCGAAAACTATGAACATTTTTTTGTAAAAATCAGTATCGTTAATTTCTCTGTAATGTCCCCATGGCGGGTCTGTAACTATTACATCAACGCTTTTTTCTCCGATAATTGACGGAAGTCCGCTGAAATCGTTCAAGTAAAAAGTAAAATCTTCACTTTTCTTTTTTTTAAACTTTGAGGATATATACGAAGCGGCTTCCCTGTCATTGTCGCAGGCTAAAAATTTTTGAATGTGAAAATGCTTCAGCGCCGTTTCGGGGATTGAGCCGTAACCGCAGAACGGATCAAGAACGGTGTCGCTGTGTACAGGGCGCGCAAGGCGGCACAGTGTCCATGCAAGGGGCGGAGGAAGTTCTCCCTTATGGAGGGTTTTTTCCCATGACGGGCGCAGGGTAAGCCGTTTCATAAAGCAGGAAAAAATCTGCTCCTGCGCCCTTTTTTCTCTCCTGAATAAAAACCAGAATTCGGTATCGGGAAGGCTGCGGTTAATTTTTAACCCTGAAAGGCTGGAAATATATTTTTCAGCTTCTGTCCTTAAATTTTCATCAATAGAAACCGGTATGTTTTCAGCGGAAGTTACGATTCTGAAAGTTCGTATATTTTTACTGTTATTTGCAATTATTTCGTTTGCGCCGGAAGTCTTAGTTGCATATCTTATGTGTTTTTCCAGCAGAATTTCCGTTTCCTGCGCGCCTGATTTTTCCGTATGTTCCATTATGCTTATAACGGCAAAGATATTGTTAAAACAAAAAAAATTGAGTTTATCGTAACTTGTTTCAGTTTCAAACAGCACGGCGCCGTCAAGGAGTTTATGAATTTTTACGTCCGCCAGCCTTTCCTTTACCGTTTCTGCAATAAAATTTTGCAGACCCGGAATAAAGGATGCAAAAAACAAATTCACTTCTTATGAGCAGCCCGTAGTACCGCCGCAGGTATCGCATTTCATGCAGGTTCCGTTTCTGACCAGAGTAAATGAACCGCATGAAGAACAAGGATCGCCTTCGTAACCCTTGATACGCGCCTGTACTATTTTTATAACTTCGCTTTCCTCAGGATAAGATTCTTCAAGTACCGCAGTTTGTGTCTGCGGTTGTTCCGCATATGCAGGCGACGAAAAAACAGCCGCCTTTGTTACGCTGCCCTGATTGCCGCCTTTTATCTGCCTGCCTGCCTGCGGAACAGGCGCTGGAGAAGCGACAACTGTCGCGTTAGGCCTGAATCCTGCCGGTTGTTTTTCCTGTTTTTCCGTACGCTGTTTCCCTTCCGGCACATCAATTTCATTTTTTGTCGCGGTAGCGACAAGGTCTTCAGGTTTTACCTGACCCAGATCACTGCGTTTCAGATAACTGATTGCAAGATCGCGGAACACATAATCAATAACGCTTGTCGCCATTTTCACATAATCATGACCCTGTACCATACCGTTAGGCTCAAAACGGCTGAAAGTGAAAGCGTCGACATATTCTTCCAGCGGTACGCCGTATTGCAGTCCTAAAGAAACGGTGATTGCAAAACTGTTAAGGAGGCTTCTGAAAGCGGCTCCTTCCTTGTGCATGTCAAGGAAAATTTCTCCGAGATTGCCGTCTTCATATTCGCCTGTTCTGATAAAAATTGAATGCCCGCCGATTTTTGCCTTTTGCGTATAACCCATTCTCCTGTTCGGAAGCGGTTTGCGCAATCCGCGGAGATTTGCCGTCTTTCTCTTATCGGGAATGGAAACGGACACCATTCCCTTTTCAACCTTGATGATAGTGTCAGCTAACGGGTCTGTTCCCGGAGCGAAAGTGTTAAGCGGCTGGGAAAGCTTGGAGCCGTCTCGGTACAGCGCCACCGCTTTAAGGCCGTTTTTCCATGAAAGCATATACGCGCCCTTTACGTCATCGTAATTTGCCGAATTGGGCATATTAATTGTCTTGGAAATTGCTCCGGAAATAAACGGCTGGACTGCCGCCATCATTCCGATGTGCGCCGTCCAAGGAATTGAACGTTTGCCTTTTTTGCCTGACGGAGCCGCAGTATCAAAAACCGCATAGTGGTCTTTTTTAAGTCCGGGCGCGCCTTCAAGCCCCATTGTTCCGCAGGTGTACAATTCAGCGTCTTCAATATCCTGATCGCTGAAACTAAGATGTTTAAGGAGTGAAAACCCCTGCAATGACCATGTAGCTTCAGGTATTTTAAGGACATTTTCTACAAAAGCCTTCCCAAGTATATACGGATTAAAAACGCCTTCAAGATTAAGGGCGGTCTTGACAGCTTCTTCAGCGGCGGCGACTGCCTCTTGTGTAAAACCTTTTGCTTTAAGGGTTTCAAAATTAATTGCGGGGGAGCCGCTCAATGTTTTTCTGCCCATTGCATAGGCGACAATTTCTTCGATTGCCTGCGGAGAATAGCCAAGCGCTTCAAGGGCGGGCGGCACCGATTGATTAATGATTTTAAAATAACCGCCGCCCGCAAGTTTTTTGAATTTAACAAGAGCGAAATCAGGCTCAATTCCTGTGGTATCGCAGTCCATCAAAAGACCGATTGTTCCGGTAGGAGCGATTGCGGTAACCTGAGCGTTGCGGTAACCGTGCGCCTTGCCTAAATCATGCGCCCTGTCCCACGCGGCTTTTGCCGCATTCAGAAGATAGGAGGGGCACTTGGCCGGATCAATTCCCCTCGGCGCTGTATGAAGTCCTTCATATTCGCTGTCGGCGGCATTGTTCACAGCCCGTCTGTGGTTGCGTATAATTCGCATCATGTTTTCGGCATTTTCACCGTAACGCGCAAAGGAGCCGTGTTCAGCCGCCATGCGGGCTGACTGAGCGTAGGCTTCGCCTGAAAGCAGCGCCGAAAGAGCGCCCGCCACTGAACGGCCTTCTTCGGAATCATAGGCAAGACCCATGATCATAAGGAGCGTTCCCAAATTGGCGTAACCCAGTCCAAGCGTGCGGTACTGGTAAGAAAGATCGGCAATGCGCGCAGACGGAAACTGCGCCATTACAACTGAAATTTCAAGAATTGTCGTCCAGATGCCGATTGCGTGAAGGTAGCCTTCAACATTAAAAATTCTGTTCCGCTTGTCGTACAAAGCGGCTAGATTTATGGAAGCAAGATTACAGGCGGTGTCGTCCAGGAACATATATTCCGAACACGGATTTGAAGCCCGTATTTCGCCGCCTGCGGGGCAGGTATGCCAGTCGTTAATGGTTGTGTGGTATTGAAGTCCGGGATCTGCGCACTGCCAGCTTGTCTTCGCGATATCGCTCCAGAGTTTGCGCGCCTTTACAGTTTTAACGTTTTCGCCTGTCGTGCGGCTTTTTAATTCCCAGTCGCCGTCGTTGAGCACCGCCCGCATAAAGTCATCGGTAAGGCGCAGGCTGTTATTTGAACTTTGACCTGAAACCGTATTGTACGCTTCGTCGTCCCATGCGGTTGAATACTGGGAAATATCAACTTCATCGTCTCCCTGTTCAAGACGGCGAAGCTGCTGGTAAAGGTAGGAAGGCGGCACTTTATCACCCAATGCCGCGCGCAAAACCGCCGCAAGCTCGTGATTTTTTTCAGCGTTGAATTTGTCGTCTTCAGGACCGCGGAAACCGCCAAGTGCTTTTTTTACCGCGTCAATATGTTTCTTCAATATAAGTGAACCTGTTACCATAGAGGCGACTTTATGTTCCTCTCCGGCTTTCCAGCTTATGTACTTTTCAACATCGGGATGATCAACATCAATGGTTACCATTTTGGCGGCGCGGCGGGTAGTTCCTCCCGATTTTATCGCCGACGCCGAACGGTCGCCGATTTTCAAAAATGACAAAAGACCTGACGATACCCCGCCGCCTGAAAGAGTTTCGTTCATTCCGCGAATATCGGAGAAATTGGAACCAGTACCGGAGCCGTACTTGAAAAGCCGAGCTTCCCTTGTCATAAGATCCATAATGCCGCCGTCATTTACAAGATCATCCTTTATGGAAAGAATAAAGCAGGCATGAGGCTGGGGCCGTTTGTAGGAGCTGTCGGATTTTACAGTTTCGTTTTTCTCCGAATCGAAATAGTAGTGCCCCTGGGCGGGACCGTCGATCCCGTACACCGAGTAAAGACCGGTATTAAACCACTGGGGGCTGTTAGGCGCGGCAAGCTGATGAGCCAGCATATAGCAGGTTTCATCGTAAAAAGCCCTTTCGTCTTCTTCGCCGTCAAAATATTTATTCCGCCTGCCCCAATCAAGCCATGTATAGGCAAGACGATGGAAAACCTGCCGAGCGTCATGCTCAGCGCCGTCTTCGGGCAGGGAAAGACCGGGGTCTTCGGTGTTTGCGTCCGCCCTGCAAGCCCACTTTTTCCATTCGTAGATTTTATCGGCTGGGACTCCCGCCTTACGGAAATATTTCTGCGCTATAATGTCTGCGGCAATCTGGCTCCAGAAAGCGGGCACAATAACAGTGTCTTCGGAAAAAATAGCCTTGCCATTGGGGTTGCGGATTTCGCTTTTTCGCCGCTCCCAAACAATATCATAATACGGGCCGCTGTTGCGGTCAGTGAAAAACCTGTTGACTTTCATTCCCCAAATCCTCTTTTTATATGTATGACCACACAGATAGCGGTGTAGGAAACAGCATACACCATATAAGGGGTATATGGCAAGAGGGATACGATTAAATTTTGATAATTTTTTTAATTATTGAATAAATCGAAAATTTGACAAAAAAGATTAATCATTTATAATAAATTTAACGAAAAACTCAAGGAAACAGGCGGGAAAATATGCCTTTGGATAAATCTGAAAGACGTGTCGCTTATTTAAAAAGAAAGAAACAGGGGGTCTGTCCCAGATGCGGTGGCAAAAAGCGTAAAACCGACAAATTCATCTATTGCAGTGATTGCCGTGAATTTTTCAGGAGTTATAACGAGGGAGTCTCAGCAAAGCAGAATAAAAAGCGGAAAGCTGTTTATAACAAGCGGAAAAAAAATAATCAATGTCCCCGTTGCGGCAAAAAATTAGGCGCTAAGTATAAGAATATAATCTGTAAGGAATGTTTGGAAAAACAGTATCAGTATAATTACGGAAAAAAACGGTAACTTACGCGCCCGCGCGTCTTAGCCGGTCGTTAATTGCCGCCCCAAGCCCTTCCTGCGGAGCAAATTGGGCGTAAATACATGAGATTTCAAGACCTTTTTCTAAGCTGCGACCATTAACCGTATTGCAGTTGTCCAATTCATGGAGTGTCTCAAAGAAACAGGCTGCGGCTTCGGCTGTACTGCCCGATTCTGAAAGCACCTTTATCGCTTCTTTTGCGGGTGTATCCGCGGTCTGCGCTTTCAGCCATTCGTCCCTTGCGCTGCCGTCAAAAAAAAGAAATGCGCTTCCTTTTTCATAGAGCAGATTGATCATTTCTTCCCTGGAAAAAACCTTGAGTGGGGTTTTGGGGGCATAATGGCTTTTTGACTGGCCGGGAGAAACAAAAACGCCTTCCGCAGCAGCAGAACCGTCTTCTACAGCGCCTATCAGCTTTTCAATCGCCTCTTTCGGCGTGCCGCCCGGTCTTAGTATCTTTACGGAATCGCCCGTTATATCCAGCACGGTGGATTCAACGCCGACCCTCGCTGCGCCGCCGTCAAGAATAATATCGACTTTTTCACCCAATTTATCCCGCACATATTCCGCCCTTGTAGGACTTAATGCGCCGAAAGGATTGGCGCTGGGAGCCGCTACCGCCCCGCCGCTAAGGGCTATTAATTTCAAGGCTGCGTCATGGCCGGGAATACGGAACGCCGCCGTGGAAAGACCGGCTGTCGCAATACCCGGTATTTTATCGCTTTTAGGGAGAACGAGGGAAAGAGGGCCAGGCCAAAATTTTTCAGCCAGCAGGTAAAGTTTCTGTTTTGTTTCTTTCGTTAATTGGGAAAGATCGGCGGCATTTGTCAGCGTTTCTACAGCGGCAATGTGAATAATAAGGGGATCGAAACGGGGACGTCCTTTTGCCTCGAAAACTTTTGCGACGGCTGCCGCATTATAGGCATCCGCTCCCAAACCATAGACGGTTTCCGTAGGAAAGGCAACAAGCCCGCCCATGCGCAGTATTTCGGCAGCCCGCAAAAGCGATTCCTGCGAAACCGGAAGAAATTCCATAATATCAACAATAACATATATGCAAACCGGCGCAAATGGCAGACAGCGGTTGTTTTTTTTTCTTTAACCGTTATAACATACATTATATGGGTGTTTTTTCATTGCTTTTTAACATGGTCGGCGGTCTTTGTATGTTCCTTTTCGGAATGAAGCTTATGAGTGATGGCTTGCAAAAAAGCGCCGGCGACCGTATGAGAAAAGCGCTGAATTTTATGACCAGCAACAGGTTTACGGGACTGATAACGGGATTTGTCGTTACAGGCATCATTCAGTCGTCTTCCGCAGTTACGCTGATCATCGTTTCATTTGTAAATGCCGGGCTTCTTACGCTTTCCCAGTCCATAGGCGTAATTATGGGAGCCAATATCGGCACTACGGTTACGGCATGGATTGTATCCCTGCTCGGCTTTTCCATGAATATATCCAGTATGGCGTTGCCGTCTGTGGGCATAGGGTTCATTTTAAGCATTATTAAATGGAAGCATAAAAGCTTAGGCGAGCTAATAATGGGGTTCGGCCTGCTTTTCCTCGGGCTTTACTATCTTACAAATGAAATGAAGACCATAAACAGCTATGTAAATCTCAACGCGTTATCCGCTTTCAGAGACGTGAATATTTTTACAATGCTGGTCGGAGCCGGTACGGGATTGTTAGTAACGCTTATTATTCATTCGTCCAGCGCTTCAACGGCGATTTTTTTGACAATGGCGTTTAACAATATTATTACCTATGAGATGGCTGCCAGCATGATTCTTGGAGCCAATGTCGGCACTACCATTGACGCTGTCCTCGGTACAATCGGAGCAAAAACCGCCGCAAAAAGAGCCGCACTCGTACACATACTGTTTAACGTTTTCGGAGTTTTATGGGCGCTGCCTCTCCTTAAGCCGCTCCTTGCACTGGTAGATTTTATAACGCCCGGAGACCCGGTCGGTCCCGGAGTGACCGTTCATCTTGCGATGCTGCATACGGTTTTTAACACAGTTAATACCATTCTGTTCCTTCCCTTCGTAAATCAGTTCGCGAGATTGGTTTCTTTTATTATTCGTGAAGATAAATTCAAAAAAGAAAACAGGCATTATGTTTTTTCAACGTTCAGAAAGAACATAACCGATACTCCCGAACTGAACATAATACGCGTTGAAAAAGAAATTCGCGATATGGCGGGCATAGTTTCGTCCATGTACACCGATATAAGCGGTTTACTGATAGGGCTTAGCAGAATTGAAGACAAGAAGGAAGCCGCCGCCGGACTTCGTACGGAACTAAAGCAAAAAGAAGAGTATGTTGATGAAATGAGGGAAACCCTTACGAGTTTTTTAATTGAGTGTACTCAGAAAAAACTCAACGCGCGTTCAGAACAGCGTGTTTCTCAGCTTTTGCACGTGATCGGAAACATCGAAGAAATGAGCGACGGCTGTTACATCATAAGTATTTCATTTGAAAAGAGCGTACGCAAGGACAGGCTTATCAGCGCAAGAGAAATGGACGATCTTATTCCCTACCTTAACCATGTAAAGGAATTCCTTGCGCTATTACAGGAACAGCTTGAGCGAGGCCATAGCCCAAGGGTAGCGTCCCGCACGAGAGAACTGGAAACGGAAATCAATAACTCCCAGAAAAGGCTGCAAAAACTAAGCCGAAAGCGTATAGAAGCGGGCAGGGATGTGAAAACCGAATTGTTCTTTATCGATCTTGTAAGGCGTATTGAAAAACTCGGCGATTACTGTTTTGATATTTCCAATGCGTTAATGAAAGACGATTAACCTCTTTGCATAGTTATTATTCGTTTTGCGTTTATATAATTTTCCATACGTTCCGCCGCGGATATGCGTAGTATGTCCGCCCAGATTTTCGTGAAACACAAAGCAAAGCGTTATACGCACACGGCTAACGTGAGTGATAAATTTTCCCCGATAATTCCGTAATGATAAATTAAATCGCCGACACCCCGCAATCCGACAACTCCCTATATATATCTATATTTCTTCTTTCTTTTATGATATAATTGTCATAAATATATATAGAATAAAGTATAATAGGAAGAAAATCGAAAAACATGACAAGACTGATGATTATTTGTCATATTTGACAAGACCAAGCGCAATTTTTTAGGCAAGGGGGAGCGAGCGCCCCAAAATTGCCATTTTTTGTTATTACCAAATTTATCTCATGTCAGAAAAAGCCTGCTTTTCGCTTGCTTGTTTACCCCTATAGGTGCACAGGGGGATGCTCTGGAAAAAATAAAAATGATGAATACGCTTTATAACGTTTACTGGTAGTTATGTGCCATTGTGCCTAGAATTATATGGCAATACTTAAATAGGGGTTCAATAAAAAACGACTTTATGGTACAATACTAACAATGAAGAGGCAAGGATGAGTGAAATAACAATACCTGATGAAAATATAGAAACAGGGCTTACATCTAATCAAATAAAACTAATTGCGATAATTGCAATGACAATAGACCATATCGCATGGGTATTTTTCCCACATTATAGCCTTAATTTGCCAATAATATCAATGAAAATCATTGGAAGGCTGACTGCGCCAATTATGATGTTTTTTATTGTAGAAGGTTACAATCATACAAGAAACCTCAAAAAATACGTTTTTAGGTTATTTATTCTTGCAATAATTTCACATTTTGCCTATGCAATTGCATTTGATAAAGATTTTATCCCGTTTAAAGAAACATTATTTGATCAAACAAGTGTTATTTGGGCATTAATGCTTGGGTTAATCGCGCTGGTAATAAGGGAAAACAAAGCATTAAAAATGTGGCAAAAAAATTTAATTATTTTTCCTATTATATGGGCAGCATTCCCGGCAGATTGGAGTTCACCCGCTGCCCTTGCAGTTCTATATATGGGAATAAACCATGGAAATTTTAAAAAGCAAATGATTTCCCTTGTTATTTGTATAGCAATATATTCAATAATATATGCAATTTTTTTAGATACAGTTTATGGAATAATGCAAATGCTGGTAGTATTAGCAATTCCAATACTTTATCAGTATAATGGCAAAAGAGGGACATGGAAAGGCATGAAATGGCTTTTTTATATTTATTATCCGGCTCATTTGTTTTTATTAGCGCTTATTAGGAATGTTTTTAATAATTAAATGAATAAAGTAAAACAATAGTGTACGGCACAACGGCACATAACAGGACTGTATGCGCATCGCCGCCTTTCGGCGGCTCGGGCTACCTTCGGCTAGGTCATTTCGCTTCGCTCCATTCCCACGCCTCGCTACGCCACAGTTTTGTAGCCCTGCAAACCTTACGGTTTGCTTATTCGGGCTACAAAACCGTCGCATACAGCCGGAACGTTAAGCGCAATGCCATAAGGTATCCCAAAGACATGGGAAATGAGTTTGTACAGAGACAATGTTAACATTTTAACTTATTTATCTAAATGTTGATAATTTGTAAAAGAATACTTTTGTTTATCCGTTAACATGAAATTATATATAACTTATTACAGCATATAGATTTGGGTGTAATTTACTAATAATAATTTTAGAGAATGCAAGTTAACTCTTTACCTTACCATGAATTACGATAAAGTTTGTTCCCAAAAACGTATTACATATGTCATTAGGTTGTACTTAAAATATTTGAAAAATACTTGACATGATTAATTATTAAATGTACGATTTTCAATTATAATAGTTGGAGGTATTATTGTTCTCATAAATGATGAACAAATTAATTTAAGCGAGGATATTTCGAGAATTGTCGATCAAACCCTACTGATAATATTATTAAAGTTACGGTAATAAGAGACAGTAGGAGAAATATTAATGTAAGGATGGAATAAATTGTGTTTTTAGGTTTAACTGAAGAACAGAAAAAAATATTTGAATATGAAGTAATCTCAGAAGATACTCGTCTTAAAATTTCACGTTTATTTCGAAATATAACACGTAGAGAAGATAATGATTCTGATATAGAAATAATATATAAAAACAGAATAATAAATATTGCTCGGCAAGTAGAGGGTTTGTCATTATATCGATTAGAATCAGATGTAGATGGATATTATCTGCCTGCTGAAAAGGCATGGCATTTTGGAGAACTTGAAATAATTTCTAAACGACAGACATCTATACAATTAATTGAAACTATATGCGATCTTATTAATGAAGGGCTAATTGATGAAAATGACATTAATAATATATTCCAATATGATAATAGTCAAATAAAGTTCAAAAAAATAAATCGTGATATTTCATTAGAAATAGATAAAATAGATAATCCCCTTGATGATATTATATTATCAGAACATCCAAACATTAGAAAGCTAATTGAAAGAATGGATATTCTCTTTAATAATAAGGATTATGCTGGAGTTTTGCATGCTAGTGCCTCGATATTTGAAACATTAGCAAAAGATGTAATTCGGAAAAATAGTATTGAAAATCAGCCTTTAGGCAGCTTTTTTGAATTGTATAGAAAACAATCAAAATTACCAAACAATATATTAGAATTAATAAAGGAAATATATGATAAAAGGAATAAAGAACCTTTAGCAGGTCATGGTTCTACCAAAGAAACAATGTTGAGTCATGAAGATGCTATAATATTGATTGAAATGACAAAATCATTTGTGAAAATGGAAAGAAAATTAAGTACTCCTGAAAAAATAGAAATAAAATAGTCGATAAGTACGGGCACTACGTTTAACAGGTCGGTATATGCTTCGCCGCCTTCGGCTAATCAATCCGAAGGATTGGAGGGCTACGCAAAACCACAGTCGGGCGTGCGCTAGGCGCTAGAACACCCTTTGTGCGCTTTTTCTCCGCTACATTTTTTGCGCTCGTAAAAATGCTTCGTATTTTTCCTCATCGGGCGCAAAAAAACGTCATTTACCGCCAAGAACGTTAGGCGATATAGTGGTTAAGATTTTATGGGATATATTGACAAAAAGTAAATAAGATTATATTTAAATAATAGGAGTATAATTTTGGCAAAAGTAATATTAATATGTGGTAAAATATGTTCTGGAAAAACAACATATGCAAAAAATATAATGAAAAGAAAGAAGGCTGTATTATTATCTGTTGATGAAATTACATTATCGCTTTTTGGTCAACATCTTGGTAGTAAACATGATGAAATTGCTGAGAAAACAGAAAAATATTTGTATAAAAAATCTGTAGAAATAATATCTTTAGATATTAATGTAATTCTTGATTGGGGTTTTTGGAAAAAAAGCCAAAGAAAATACGCCACAGAATATTTTAAAAATTTAGGAATAGAAATTGAATGGCATTATATTGATGTTGATAATAAAATTTGGGAAAAATATATACAAAAAAGAAATAATGAAATTGAAAATAGTTCTGAAATTAATTATTTTATAGATGAAAATATTGTAAAGAAATTTTGGAATATTTTTGAAGAGCCAAAAAAGGATGAAATTAATATATGGTATAAAAATAATGAATAAAAAAGATGAAATATGAATAAAAATGTTAAGTTTATATATTCATTATGTTATAAATTATGGTATAAATCATTTGGAGGTATAAAAATGAATCAAAACAAAAGAGAAATCAAAAGAAGTGATTTAGATGAAGATTGGGCACATTCCGGAATTGTTGAAGCTGGCGATTTTGCCTTTATAAGTTATTGTTTTGGCAATGTTGGCCAACCCATTGAAAACCAGATTAATGGTGCAATTGATTTATTACAAAAGCGGCTGGAAACAATTAGTTTAAATTTAGAATCGGTTGTAAATTTAAATTGTCTTTTCAAGGATATTATGGATCTTCCTGCTGTAAAAAAAGTATTTAAGGAAAGATTTAATGGAAAATATCCTTCACGGAAGGCTTTTCAAACTGATTTTGTTGTTGAAGGATTATTGTTTCAGCTTGATGCAATAGCATTTAAGGGGTAATAATTGTTTTTTCTATGTACGAAATAAATATTGTACATTATTGTCATTCACTATGTATGCCTTTACAGAGTATAACTGAATTACCTAAAGATGAGGCATATAAAATTGCTTTGTCTTTAGGTTCAAATAAAGCAAAGGCTTTCGGAAGATTTAAGGATTTTAAAAACTATTATCCCAGAAGAATTGAAACAGAAAAATGGTTATATAATTTGTTTATAAAATTAGGCGGAGAACCGGAAACCGAACATCCATTATATTTTGTTTTAGAAAAAAGTGATTTTTTATATAAATGGTTTAGTAAAGGTAATTCATAAAAAATATAATTATCACTATATTGAATGTCAACTTTGGAAAAAGAATACATACATAATGAGAAAATATATAGATTTATGAGATGCTTATTTAAATGGGAATTTATAAAAAACTAAAAGAAAAAAAGTAATTTTCCCTATTTTTGTAAAGAATGATTAAATATGTTCGGTACTTTTTTCCCATAAATACACACCATTAAAGGTTTTTTACAGCAACACCCCTCATTTTTTATTACCAATTGTATTGTTATCAAACCAACTGATTTATATGAACGGTTTTCAAAATTTAAATCTGGAAAGCGCCGGTAACGCAAAGGTGTCAGTTACCGGTATACCGGCGATTGATACTTTTGCATTTTATTTTTGCTTAATAAATTGTCAACTTATTACAGTATCTCCCATCCAACGGAAGAAACATGCTTCTCTTCGCGGATTTTTTCGATCAAATCTTCCGCGATTTCTTCCCGATGTCTGCCGTAAACGTGCATTTTTGCTATAATTTTAACCTTGTCATCGGAAACATTCTTGCACTCCAAATCAGAAAGAACCAGTTTTGACGTGGAAATATAGTCCGTTATAATGGAACGGATAAGCTTTTTTTTATCATCCGCGCAGACAGCCGTTATCTGATAACATTTACCGGTTTCATCAAACATCGGACTTATTTTGTTTGAAATGGGTCTGAGAATAACATTAGCGGCAATCAGCAATACAGTTGCCACAAATGCGAACAGGATAAAACCTGAGCTTGCCAAAACGCCGATAGCCGCCGTACACCATATTGTAGCCGCCGTATTTAAGCCTCGGACATTCACGCCGTCCTTAAAAATTATACCACTGCACAAGAAACCCAGACCGGTTACGATTTGCCCCGCTATTCTTGTCCGGTCGGGTGTGTCCATGATAAAGGAAAATATGACAAAAATACACGAACCTAAACTGACAAGTACGTTAGTACGGATACCTGCGGGATGACCGGTCAATTGTCTTTCAAACCCAATAAAAAATCCAAATAATGCCGATGCCACGATTCTGATTATAAAATCCATTAATGTCATGCAAATCTCCCTCTGAACCTTATCAAATTTAATCGATCCCCATACAAGTCCCCACAGCAATAGCGGTATCGATCATGTAGTGATCTTCCGGTACGGATTTTACTTTAGATTCAGGGACGCTTAAATTTACTGTGGTGATTTTGTCTCCGTCAAGAGCGACCATGTGGCCATACTTGCCTTTGGCGAGTATGTCTGCCGCCGTCGTGCCGAGACTTGTGGCTAGAATGCGGTCAGATGCGCTCGGAACACCGCCGCGCTGCACATAGCCCAGAACGGTGGCGCGGGTTTCCATGCCGGTTTCATTCTCTATCTCACGGGCAACGCGATAAGCAACCGAGGGGCCGTTTTCGGCGTGGTATTTTTTTAGTTCGTGTTTGTCCATTTTTGCTTCTTCTTTGGAGAGCGCGCCTTCGGCAGCAACGACAATGGAAAAGGTTTTACCTGTTTTTGCCCGGTCTTCCAGATGTTTGCCGATGGCTTTTACATCGTATGGAATTTCCGGTAATAAAATAACATCGCCGCCGCCGGCAACCCCCGCATACAGGGCAAGCCAACCGGCCTTATGCCCCATCACTTCAATCACAATCACGCGGCTGTGGCTCTGTGCGGTGGAATGTAAACGGTCAATAGCTTCAGTACAGATGGTCAGCGCGGAATCAAAGCCGAAAGTGCGGTCAGTGCCTACAATGTCATTGTCGATGGTTTTAGGGAGACCGACTACATTAAGCCCTTCCTGTGAAAGGCGGTAGCCAGTGGTATTGGTTCCGTTGCCTCCCAACACGACCAGACAGTCAAGTTCATGCTTATGGTAGGTTTCTTTAATAGCCGCCACCTTATCGCCGGCAACATCTTCATCACCTTTAGCGTGTTTGAACGGTTTTTCCCTGCTTGACCCGAGAATAGTTCCGCCCCTTGTCAATATCCCCGAAAAATCAATTGGATTAAGCTGATGGACATTTCCGTTGATAAGGCCCCGAAAACCGTCGGTTATGCCGATGATTTTCATACCGTAACGGTCTTGCGCCGCCCGGCAAACGCCCCGTATTGCGGCATTCAGTCCGGGACAATCTCCGCCCGACGTCAATATGCCGAATGTTTTGGTTTTACTGTTTCGAATTGTACTCATGTAAATATAATAGAATAAAATAGGTCTATTTACAATGTTATAAACTTAACCAACTTCGTCGGCGAAAGAAACCTGAAAAGAATAAATTTTTTTACAACCTTGTTATTTAAGAACTTGCTGATTTTTTGCATCAAGCTCAATTAATTTCCGTACCGCTTCTACGGCTGTTTTGATTGCATTTTCCGTTTCGTGGCAATGAGGGTTGCTCATTCCTGCTTTTTCACGTTCCTGATTCCATACAACGTTAAGCACGCAGCCGGCTCTTGCGCCGAGTATCTGGCTTACAATGTAGAGTGTCGAGCTTTCCATTTCTGAGGCAAGGCAGCCGGCTTTTATCCACGCTTCCCATTTGTCCTTTAGCTCATAACCTGAAGGCATACGGTCGGGACTGTGCTGCCCGTAAAAAGAATCCTTGCACTGGACAATTCCTGCGTGCCATTTAAGCTCTAGTTTTTTTGCGGCTTCCACAAGAGCGTTAGTAATGTCCAAATTGGCGACGGCGGGAAACTCAACAGGAACATATTCCTTTGTCGTTCCCTCCATGCGGATTGCTCCTGTGGCGATAACAACATCGCCGCCCGTTACGGGAAGAGCCATTCCGCCGCAAGTGCCGACCCTGACAAAATTGCGTACGCCTGTTTTAAACAGTTCCTCAACGGCAATCGCTGTGGACGGTCCTCCCATTCCGGTTGAAATTACCATTACTGTTCTGCCGGACAACTCTCCAAGCCATGCTGTATATTCACGGTTCCGGTGAAAAAAACGCGGGCTTTCAAGAAAAGAGGCTATTTTTTCCACCCGCCCCGGATCGCCCGGGAGGATTGCATATAACGCACCGTGACTGTCGTCAAAATCAACGTGGTACTGTTTTTCCATTATCTTCGTCCCTTATCGTAAGGTATACCTTCGGCTTTCGGAGCCTGTGAGGTTTTGGAACTGAAAGCAAGAACAACAAGCGTTGCGATATAGGGTATCATCTTGTATATGTAGGCGGGAATAGGTATGGCGCTCATAAAAGAAATGCCTGAATATGATGAAGATATGGCCTTCATAAGACCGAAGAAAAACGCTGCGGCAAGAATGCGACCCGGCTTCCACTGTCCGAAAATCAACACGGCAATTGCCAAAAAGCCGTAACCTGAAACTTCGGGATTAAACTCTATGGATGTCGGGATAACAAATACAAGTCCGCCGATTCCCGCAAGCGCGCCTGAAATCATCACTCCGGCGTAGCGCATCGCGTAGACATTTATTCCTGCAGAATCAGAAGCCTGAGGATGTTCGCCGCAGGAACGAAGACGCAGGCCGAAACGGGTTTTGTAAAGAACAAAGGCGGAAACCGCCAGAATTAAGAAACCTAAATAAGTAGTAATATACGTGCTTTTGAAAAGCAGGCCGCCGAAAAACGGAATGTCGCCTAACAGCGGGACTTTATCAATACGAAACTGGTTAACAAACGGAATTTGCTGTACGGTGCGGATTGTTCTCGCAATGTAAATCGCCGTTGCCGGAGCCAGCATATTAATCGCCGTTCCGCTGATTATCTGATCGGCGTTAAGGTTAATTGAAGCATAGGCGTGAAGGAGGGAAACCGCTGTTCCCGAAAATGCGGAGATTAACACAGCTATCAATAAAACCGGCTGCCCGGGAATAAATTTTTGTATCATGTTGATAAACAAAATGCCGGAAAATGCGCCGATGATCATAATCCCTTCCAGCGCAATATTTATTATGCCGGAACGTTCGGAGAACATTCCGCCAAGAGCTACTATCAAAAGAGGAATTGAAAAGAACATTGTTTGCTGGACAAGGAAAAACAATATACTCATTTTGACCTCATGCGTTTTCTTACCGACTTTATGAATTTACTTACAAGAAGGGCAAAAGCGCTGAAATAAATAATTACACCGATAATAATTTCTATTACCTGCGGCGCAAAATGGTAAAGCTGCATATTAAATCCGCCAACATTAAGGTAGGCGATCAACAAACCGGAAAAAATTATCCCTATCGGATTGTTAAGACCCAACAGGGCGACGGGAATGCCGAGAAAGCCTTCCTGCGCTAACGTATCCACAACTGTAATTCCCTTGCCTGAACCTGCAAGAAACAGCAGCGCCCCGCCAATTCCAGCCATTGCGCCCGCAATAATCATAGAAACAATAATACTGCGTTTTTCGTTGATACCGGCATAACGCGCGGCTTCACGGTTAAAGCCGCACGCCTTAAGTTCATAACCAAAAGAAGTTTTTTCAAGAATAATGTATATCAATACCGCAAACAAAATCGCAATAAAAAAACCTGAGTTTGCGCTTGATGTAATGAAGCCCTCCCTGAAAACTTTATCCATTCCCATCTTCGGAAGATTCGCAGCCGCAGATATGCGCATTGTCTGGTTCCTAAGAGAATCAAAAATTGTTTTTGTAATTAAAAAATTAACTAAATAAGTTCCGATATAGTTTGTCATTATACAGGAGATAACTTCGTTTACGTTGAAAAGCGCTTTAAACAAACCGGGGATTGCGCCCCAAAGAGCGCCTGCCAGCATAGCCGCCAGCAAGGCGGCGATCCATTGAAGATGACCGGGAAGAAAATCGCATTTTACACCGGTAAGGACTGCCGCATATGCGCCGATAAGGAACTGGCCTGAAGCTCCAATGTTAAAAAGCCCCGTTCTGCCCGCAAAACCGACAGAAAGACCTGTCATGATAATCGGAGTCGCAAAATATAGAACCTGCCCAAACTCCTTCATGGATGAAAAGCCGCCGGAAAGAATCGCCCAAAAACCCAGCAGCGCCTGAGAAGCGTTAGTTAAAAGTAAAATGATTAAACCTGCCAGAAGACCTGTAAAAATCGCCGTAACGGATGAAAGCGCATTAATAACAGAATTTGAAAGTTTTACATTCATGCGCTTTTTCTTCTTAATTTCGCATATAAAGAACCTGCCATGTAAAGTCCAAGTTCTTTATAACCTACATCTTTTGGATTTACATCGGCTACTATCTTTCCTTCAAAAATAACAAGAATCCTGTCGCTGACATCCATTACTTCGTCAAGCTCAAGGGAAACCAAGAGTACCGCCTTTCCTTTTGTACGTTCCGCAACAAGCTGATTGTGAATATATTCGCATGCGCCGACATCAAGTCCTCTTGTCGGCTGAACTGCGACAAGAAGACGGGAATCCCTCAATATTTCCCGCGCAATAATCGCCTTTTGCTGGTTGCCGCCTGACATACTGCGGACAATAGTATGCGCGCCCTGACCTGAGCGTATATCAAATTTTTCTATTAATTCATCCGCATTTTTATATATTTCATCAAAATCTAAAAAACCGTTTTTCTGAAAGCGCGGTGAAAAATAATCCTGCAGAATAAGGTTATATGCAAGATTGTAGTCCAGCACAAGGCCGTGTTTATGCCTGTCTTCGGGGATATGCGATATGCCTCTTGAACGTATACCGTTATGTGTAATTTCTTTTCCTTCAAGAAAAACGCGTCCGGAGTCCGGCTGTAACATTCCGGTAATTGCATAAACAAGCTCCTGCTGGCCGTTCCCGTCAATTCCCGCAATACAGACAATTTCACCGGAACGGACTTCAAAACTTGCATCGTTTACAAGAGCTTTTCCGTGCATTTTGCTTTTTACGGTAAGGTTTTCCGTTATTAAAACAGTTTCGCCGGGTTGTTGTTCAGTCTTTTCCACGGAAAGACTCACCTTGCGCCCGACCATCATTTCAGACAGTTCTTCTTTGGAAACCGGCGCAACATCCACTGTCCCGATACACTTGCCCTTGCGCAGTACCGTACAGCGATCTGCGACAGCTTTAATTTCATCCAGTTTATGCGTAATAAATAAAATCGACTTGCCTTCCGCAACCAGACTTTTCATTATGTTCATTAATTCTTCAATTTCCTGAGGGGTAAGCACCGCTGTAGGTTCGTCAAAAATTAAAATTTCGTTTTCGCGGTAGAGCATTTTCAGGATTTCGACTCTTTGCTGCATACCGATTGTAATATCGGAGACAAGGGCATCAGGATCAATATTCAGTTTGTAACGGCGTGATAATTCCATCACCTGCTTGCGCGCATTTTCAAATCTTAAAACGCCGTACTTTACGGTTTCAGCGCCAAGGATAATGTTTTCAAGAACGGTAAAATTATGCACCAGTTTAAAATGCTGATGAACCATCCCGATACCCATTTTTGCCGCGTCATTCGGTCCTTTAATTTGAACTATTTTACCGTTCTTTTTAATGATACCCTTTTCGGCCTGATAAAGACCGAAAAGGATACTCATAAGGGTAGATTTTCCCGCTCCGTTTTCACCTAATAGGGCATGGATTTCACCTTTTTTGAACTGAAGCGTAATATTGTCATTAGCTACAATGCCGGGAAATACTTTTGTAATCCCGTTCATTTCAATAAGGTAACCCATGCGGCTTATTTGACTTCTGTAACTTTTGAAATCCTGACAGGCACTACTTTTGGACTTCCGTCGTTATCAAGATTTTCCATTCTTGGAATTACGCCGTCCGCCAGTTTTTTAAAGATTGCGTCATAATCGGCTTTGTTAAAGCTTTGGAATTTTGAAGATGTCATCGGAAGACCTACGCCGTTATTAGTTGCGGAAAAGACAAGTGTCTGTCCGCCGGGGAATTTACCGGCGTAAAAATCAACAAGACAGTAATAAACGGAAGCCTGAAGCCCCTTCATTGCGGAAGTGATAACAGTATAGGATTCGCCTGCCTGATCCACGTCTACACCGATTACTTTTTTTCCTGTCTGTTCAGCGGCAGCCATGACTGAGTTTCCGACCGCGCCTCCGCATGCGAAGATTATATCAACCCCGCTGTTGTACCATGAAGCCGCCATTGTTTGGGCTTCCGGCGTGGCTGAAAAACCGCCTGTATAATGGTAGTTAATTGTAATTGCGCCGGATGCAAGCCCAAGTTCCTGCGCCGCATATTCGGCTCCCTGAACAAAACCATATCCGAAACGGACAACCGCCGGAACAGCCATGCCGCCCATAAATCCAAGCTTTCTGTTACCGTCCTTAACAGCGGCGTATCCGGCAAGGAAACCCGCCTGATCCTCGGCATATAGAACGCCGACAACATTGCTATTCGTCTTAAAGTTTGAATAATCCGCCGAATGGGGAGTTCCGTCTACTAGAATAAAATTAACTTTGGGATAACGATCCTGCGCTGTATAAATGGGAACTTCAAAAAGGAAACCCGGTGTTACAATTACTTTTGCTCCGCCCCTTACAGCCAGGTCTATGGTTGCAAGATAAGCGTCATCGCTCTGTTCCGCAGGCTGATAGTATTTGTGGGTAATATTTTTCTCTTTCGCGTATTGTACCAACCCTTCCCATGAACCCTGATTGAAAGATTTGTCGTCAATAGTGCCAATATCCGTTACAAGGGCAAGTTCAAATGTTTCCGCCGCCGCTTTATTCGACTGCTGCTTTTTTGAACATCCGCTAAATGCCGCTAATAAAACAATGGCAAAAACGACAATACTGATTTTTTTCATAATTTACTCCTTAAAATTATATGATTTAACCATATTTTGAAAATTCCTGTATGTCAAGATACGCAAAAGACAAATATAAAATTCGAGAATCTATCGCAATATCTCCTTGACATTATTTTAAAAATCTATAAACTTATAAAAAATCGGGGTGCTGGATTGGCAGGCGTTTAAAAACGCCGATTACCGTTTCCGGCTGAGATTGGGCGGACTGACGCCCGAAACCCTTGGCATCCGTTAACGGAGTGCCGTACCTGATCTGGCGAAAAACTCGTTCAGAGACCTCATTTGAGGTCCCGGATAATACCGGCGGAGGGAAATGTTTTTTCGGGAATATTTTTCGAAATTAACCGCCTTCGTGGATTTATCCGCGAAGGCTTTTTTTTGCCTGTTTTTTTGACAGGAGGGAGTATTGGTGAATAAAAAGAAAAACATGCGAGTTTCAGCTAACTGGCTTCCGATAATTCCTGTTGCTGTAATTCTTCTCGCATGGCAGCTTCTGAGCATGAGCAGAATCATTCCGCCGTATATGCTGCCGGGTCCGCTGCACGTAGCGGAAGTTTTTGTAAGTGATTTCTCGCTTCTCACGAGACATCTTGCGTACACTCTGTTGGAAGCGTTTACCGGTTTGGCGGTTGCGCTGGCGGCTTCTTTTACGCTTGCGCTCATAATGGACGCAAACCGCTATATTAAGCAGTCGGTAACGCCTGTTTTACTTCTTACCCAGACCATGCCTGTTATAGCTGTTGCGCCGCTTTTAATTTTATGGATGGGTTACGGACTCGCTCCCAAGATAACACTTGTTTTTCTCACGTGTTTCTTTCCCGTAACAATCGGACTTCTCGGCGCATTCGCCGCCGCTGATGAAGACGAAATGCGTTTGCTGCAATCAATGGGAGCGAAAAAATGGCAGTTGTACCGTTACATTAAAATCCCGCAAGGGATGCCGGCATTTTTCTCAGGTTTAAAAATTGCGGCTTCCTATTCGATTATCGGGGCAGTTGTAGCGGAGTGGCTAGGCGGCGATGCTGGGCTGGGCGTTTACATGATCCGCGTCAGACGTTCTTATTCGTTTGACAAAATGTTCGCCGTAATAATTCTGGTATCGGCATTGAGCCTTTTACTGATAAGAGTTATCTCATTTATTGAAAAGACAGCTATCCCATGGAAAAGAATTGAAAATTAATATAGGAGAGATTTTATGAAGACAAAATTTTTGGCAGTGTGTGTCGCTGTTATTGCGTGCGCTGCTGCGCTGACCGGGTGCAGAGGGAAAAAGAGTGGAGATAAAATCCTTGTTCTGCTGGATTGGACGCCTAATACAAACCACACGGGGATGTATGTCGCTCTTGAAAAAGGCTGGTTTGCGGAAGAAGGGTTGAATGTAACAATAACGCAGCCGCCCGAAGATGAAGCGCTGGTTCTTGTGGCATCGGGAAAGGCTGAGTTCGGAGTCAGCTTTCAGGAGTCGCTTGGACCTGCAATTGCAAAAGAACGCGATGCGCTTCCCGTAACGGCAGTAGCTGCAATCATCAGTCATAACACATCGGGTATTATGTCGCTGAAAGAAAGCGGCATACAAAGACCCGCTGATTTGTCGGGCAAACGGTTTGCCTCTTGGGAAACGCCGCTTGTAACGGAAGTAGTGCGTCGCATTGTAGAAAAAGACGGCGGCGATTTTAACGCTGTCAGAATGATTCCAAATTTCGCGACAGACGCTTTTTCCGCGCTTCAGACCGATGTAGACGCAATCTGGATTTATTACGCTTTTGACGGCATTACTGCGGAAGCAAGAAACATAGGGATCAATTATATTGATTTAGGAGCGGTTGACAGCATACTTGATTTTTACACGCCTGTGTTAGTTGCAAACACAAAATGGCTTTCTTCCAATTCGCAGACCGCCAAAAAGTTTCTCGGCGCGGTAAGCCGCGGCTATTATTTTGCGATGGAAAATCCCGCGGAAGCGGCGGAAATTCTGTTAAAGCACGCTCCTGAAACGGATCGGCAGACCGCTGTACGAAGCCAGCAATACCTTGCGTCCCGCTACAAGGGAGACGCGCCCCGCTGGGGAGAAATTGATCCCGTACGCTGGAGCGCTTTTTACCGCTGGATGTTTGAGAAGGGACTCCTTGAAATCAACATCGGCGCGGGCGGTTTTACAAACGAGTATCTGCCGGATAATGCGGGGCGCTGAGTGAGCGGAGATGCGCTCTTTTACTGCGAGCACATTACAAAAAATTACAACGAAGAGCCTGTAGTTGAGGATATAAATCTTGAATTACCGCAAAGAGGGTGCATTTCCATTGTCGGTCCTTCCGGTGCCGGCAAAACGACGGTATTTAACGTTCTTTCAGGCGTTGACAAGCCGGACAACGGCAAAGTTTTTTTGGACGGCGAAGACATTACAGGCATCAGCGGCAGGGTCAGTTATATGCTGCAAAAAGACCTTCTTCTTGAATACCGTACCGTCATTGACAACGTTATCCTTCCGCTGCTGATCCGGGGAGAAAAGAAAAAACAAGCGCGGGAAAAGGCGGCTCCGTTATTTCCTGTGTTCGGGCTTTCCGGTTATGAAAAAAAGTATCCGTATCAGCTTTCGGGCGGAATGCGCCAGCGCGCCGCCCTGCTCAGAACGTGCATGACGCATAACTCAGTTATTCTCCTTGACGAACCGTTTTCCGCGTTAGACGCAATCACGAGGCGCAGGATGCAGTTGTGGTACGCCGATATTGCCGAACAGATGAAGGTTTCCACTCTCTTTATTACCCATGATGTTGAAGAAGCCCTTCTATTATCCGGCATGGTTTACATATTAAACGGAAAGCCGGGAAAAATCACGCATAAGGTAACAACAGGAGCGTATTCTCATAAAGATTCCGGTTTTTCGGTATCAAGGGAATTTATTGAACAAAAGCAATACATATTGGAAGCTATTGGATAATCAACAGGGTTATATTACAAGTTAATTGACTTAATTCCCGCTCGGCGCATAAAATGTTATTGAGAGGTATCATGCGTATCCGTAACATTTTTGGCATTGTATTAAAACCCTTTTACGCCTTAAAACGGAGGTTTCCCCTCTTTTCCTACATTGTAAACAGGTTTATAACAATGATGGTAATGCTTTTTCTGCTGGGGTTTGCGGTCTTCGGTCTTATGGCGCTGGCTCCCGGCGACATTGTCGATCAGATAATGATGCAGCAGCTTTTCAGCGAAAGGCAGGGCAGGGTAAGCGTTAACCTGCAAAGCATGAGCGCGGACCAGCTTGAAGCCCGCAGAATTGAACTTGAACTTGATCGGCCGTTTTATGTCCAATATATTCGCTGGCTCAACCGTGTTATCTTACATCATGATCTCGGAGTAAGCCTTATATCCAGAGCGCCGGTTTCATTTTTGATTTCTTCACGGATAGTTAATTCTCTTGTTCTTAGCCTTATATCGCTTGTATTAATTACAATTTTTTCATTTGCGTTAGGTATATATTTTTCTACTAAGGCCGGAACAAGAATTGATGTTGCGGTAACATTCTTCGCTCTTGTGCTTCACGCATTTCCGGGGCTGCTGCTTCTGATACTCCTTCAGCTTTTTGCGTCGGTGTCAGGTCTTTTTCCTGTTACCGCTTACCCTTCGTTTCCTTTTTCGGCAGCGCCCGCCAAATTTGTTTTCTCTTACGCTCATCATATTTTCCTGCCGCTGTTATCTATGTTCCTCGGCGGAATCGGCGGCTCGCTTCGCATGATCAGGGCGACAATGCTTGACCAGCTTGGACAGCCTTACATCACAAATCTTCGCTCTAGGGGAATTGCCGAATGGCGCATTTATTTCGCTCATGCTTTCAGGAATACGCTGAACCCTTACATTACAGGCAGCGCAAATCTGCTTGCGAGTCTTTTTTCAGGCTCTCTTATACTGGAAATTATTTTTGCCTATCCGGGCATCGGTCGCCTTATGTACGAAGCTGTTATTCAACAAGACATTAATCTTGTACTTGCCAACATAATGTTTATTTCGTTCCTTGTGCTGGTCGGTATGGCGCTTGCCGACATAGCCCTTGCGCTTGTAGACCCTCGCATAAGATACGGAAAAGAGTAGCATGAAGAAGTTCCTTAATTATGTGAAAACAAGGCCTGTAGCCGCCGTGTCTCTTGTCTGTCTTGCCCTGCTTTACTTTATGATGATCTTCGCGGAATTTTTCGCTCCATATTCGCCTAACACTTCGTTTGCGGATAAAAGTTATCATCCGTCGAATATACGTTTTTACAAAGGAAAGATTCAGGCGCAGGAATGGCGGATAACAAACTCTGTAATATGGAAATACGCCCGTGTGCGGGATCATTATTCGGAAATAAAACTTTTCGGCAAAGGAGAGCCTTATCTTTTGTGGGGAATAATTCCCGCCGAGCGGCATTTTTTTACAACCGAAGAAGGCGATTACCCGATCTTCCTTATGGGCGCTGATAATCTTGGCAGGGATCTTTTTTCACGTATTGTATACGGTTCGCGTGTTTCGCTTACCATCGGTTTTGTTGCGACGGCAATCTCGCTTGTGCTTGCCGCTCTTGCGGGCGGTCTTTCCGGTTTCTTCGGCGGCGTTACAGACTGGTCTATCATGAGAACGTCTGAATTTTTAATGTTAATCCCTACGCTTTACCTGATATTGTTCCTGCGCTCGCTTATGGCGAATAACATGGACTCAGGTCAGTCTTACATGATGATCACTCTGATTCTTTCGCTGGTAGGCTGGCCGGGTTCCGCCCGCACAATACGGGGCATGGTTCACGCGATCAAACGTGAGGAGTTTGTCCTTAACGCCAAACTGGAAATGATTCCTTCTGTAGTGATAATTTTCAAGCACATTATTCCGCAGATAGCGAGCCTTCTGATTGTCAGCGTTGCGCTGAGTATTCCCGGTTTTATCATGACGGAGACAGTCCTTTCCTACCTTGGACTTGGTATTACAGATCCGGCGGTAAGCTGGGGTTCTCTTATCAAACGCGACCTTTCCACAATTTCAAACTTGCGGGCGTTCCCCTGGCTGTTAAGCCCCGTGTGGTTCCTGTTAGGTGTAACTCTGGCTTTCAATTTTATCGGAGACGCTTTGCGTGATTTCTTTGATCCTTATCACACAAGAATTGTCAGAAACAGCAGATTGAAGGAAAAGAAAACAGGCAGCCTTCAGGATACGTCAACAAGCGCCGCGCGTCCCGCATTACTTGCCGTAAACAATTTGGCTGTTACTTTCAGCGTTCTGCGCGGCAGGGATTTTGTCGGTATTCATGCTGTACGGGGGCTTTCGTTTACGCTGCAAAAAGGAGAGACGCTTGGTATTGTGGGAGAAAGCGGGTCAGGTAAAAGCGTCAGCGTTCTGGCAATTCCCGGTCTTCTGCCGAACAGCGCAAGTATCAGCGGTTCCGTCTGCTATGACGGGAAGGAACTTGCAGGGCTTGGAATACGCGCGTTACGTGAATACCGGGGGAAAAGAATAGGCATGATATTTCAGGAGCCAGGGCGCTCTTTTGATCCTCTTCAAAATATCGGCAGTGTATTTTTGGAAACATTCAGAAACAGCGAGCCTGAAATAACAAAAGAAGAATCTTCGAAGCGCGCGGCGGCGCTGCTTGAAGAAACCGGACTCGACAACGGCAGGGAAAGGCTCATCAATTTTCCGCATCAGTTTTCAGGCGGGCAGCTTCAAAGAATAGGCATTGCACTCGCATTGGCTCAAGGGTGCGAGCTTTTAATTGCCGATGAGCCGACAACCGCTCTCGATCTTACTATACAGAAACAGATAACAGAACTCTTAAAAACCCTGCGCCGTAAAAGAAACATTTCGATTATTTTTATCAGCCACGACATTGATTTAACAGCCGAAATATCAGATCGTATCATGGTGATGTACGGCGGCCTTGTGATGGAATCTGCAAGCGCGGCGGAAATTACCGGCAATCCGTGCCACCCCTATACAAAGGCGCTTCTTGCCGCGTCTCCCCGCTTCGGCAGTCATTATTCCAAAGAGCCGCTGCTTACCATTCCGGGAAAAGTAAGCGATCCTGCAAATCCGGAACCGGGCTGCCCATTTGCCCCTCGCTGTACGCAGGCAAGGTCTGAATGCGCGCAGGCTATTCCGCCTATACGGGCGGAAGACGGGCGGGAACTTCGATGCTGTGTTTAATCGTTACAAGTTGCTAACTCATAATATTTCAAGGTAATTCGGGTTATTGACAAAATTCTGTATATTATAGAATATATAAGCGGTATTTTGCGGCTGTCGTATAACGGCTATTACCCCAGCCTTCCAAGCTGGAGACGTGGGTTCGACTCCCATCAGCCGCTTGGCCGGATATTTTTGAATTAAGATTCAAAGGTATGAAGCGTCTGCCTTCGGTCAGCCGCTTGGCCGGATATTTTTGAATTAAGATTCAAAGGTATGAAGCGTCTGCCTTCGGTTAGCCGCTTGGCCGGGTATTTTTGGGCGCATAACTCAGCTGGTTAGAGTGCTTGCTTTACACGCAAGATGTCCGCGGTTCGAATCCGTGTGTGCCCAGTTTATAGAAAAGGGAGAATCTTTAAATTTTAAGAGCGATTGACGAATAGAACATATAAACAAAAAAGACAAAACCTCAATAATGCCGGTGAATTAGAACTTTCATTTCGCATAAATGGTATGTTCACAGCTTCTTCGTGGACGGCCTCTGTTATTGCGGTAATTCTAGGGTTTTTAACTGCTACATTGCTCCTTAGGGCAATCGGGAGGAATCCTTCAGGAATGTATCAGGCGCTGCTGCAGGTTGTAAGCGGTTTTGATTCTAGGCGCGGTACATGGAATGTACGTTATGTTGGCGAATGGCTTGTTGTCTCAATCCCGCTTATCCTGTGCGCTCTTAGTATGGGATTTGCCGTACGTTCGGGGCTTTTCAATATCGGCGCGGAAGGACAGTACATTGCAGGAGTTACAGCCGCGCAAATTACTGCTATTTTTTTCCCTCCGGTTCCTGTTCTGCACCTTGCTGCCGCCGTATGCGCCGCAATGCTTGCCGGTGCTGTGTGGGGAGGAATTACCGGCTTTCTGAAAGCGCGTTATAAAGTATCGGAAGTAGTCGCTGCAATAATGTTAAACTACATTGCCCTTTATCTGCACCGTATTATAACAATGAGAATACCGGGAAGCAGCACTTTCAGAACTGTCGATTTTCCCGTAACGGCGTCTCTTTCAAGCTCTGTGCTTGCTTATTTAACAAACGGTTCACGGTTAAATTACGGTCTTTGGTTCGCCGCCGCCGCCGTTGTTATTTACGGGATCATTATGGAAAAAACAGCGCTGGGTTTTTCCCTGCGCGCCGTCGGTTTTAACAGGGAAGCCGCTCAATATGCAGGTATTCGGGTTAAGTTAAATATTACTGCCGCCATGATGATCGCAGGAGCGTTTGCGGGACTTGCAGGAGCCTGCGTCTCGTTAGGTGTATTCAGTTATGGACGTATATTGTCATCGTTTGATAATTACGGTTTTGACGGAATCGTAGTGGCTCTCTGCGGAAATTGTACAGGTGCGGGCATTGCCGTTATGGGACTGCTTTTTGGAACGTTAAAATCCGCGCAGCCGTTGATGCAGGCGCGGCAGATACCGGGTGAAATTACATCGATAATAATGGCTCTTGTGGTTGTATTTTTATCTTTAAGATCGGTAATACAAATGTTTGTTGAATGGCGGATGAAAAGACTTCGCATGAAAGAGGTTAGTTGATGGAATATTTTCAGTTTGCTATAACAATAATTCCGTCAGTCTTGATGATTGTCTCTCCCATACTTATAGCGGCGGCAGGAGGCATGATTTGCGAACGTTCAGGAATTTTAAATATCGCCCTTGAAGGGCTTATGACTATCGGCGCGATGACTGCGGCAGTAAGCCATGTTTTTTTGGAAACAAAAACAGGTTTTTCGATTCCTCTGGCGCTGTTAATTGCCGCTGTTTCAGGCGGTCTTTTTTCGTTAATTCATGCTTTTGCGTGCGTTACATTAAGAGCGAATCAGGTAATTTCAGGAACGGGAATAAACCTTCTTTCCAACGGCTTAACTGTATTTGTTTGTCAGTTTATATTCCGCATGGATCGCAGTATGAATTACCGTATGGGAATGAGGCAGGGGCTTTTCGGGATTTATCCTACGATTATAATTGCGCTTGTTATTTTAGCGGCTGTATGGTTCTTGATGTACAAGCGTCCTTGGGGTTTACGCCTTCGCGCCGCAGGTGAACATTCGCAGGCTCTTGTCTGCGCCGGAGTAAATGTAAATAAAATTCGCTATATTGCTGTTTTACTCTCCGGTCTCTTTGCCGGTCTTGCCGGAGCCTGTATTGTTCTGACTCAAGATATTCAATTTACGGTGAATACCGTTAACGGAAAAGGATTTATTGCCCTTGCCGCAGTTTCCTTTGGCCGCCGTTTCCCGCTGGGTATACTAGGCTCCAGTTTCCTGTTTGGCATTTTCTCGAGTCTTGCCGTAAATATCACTAATATAGAAGGGATGCAATTCATTCCTTCTGAAGTATTCAATATGCTGCCCTTCCTGATTACCCTTTTGATTCTCATTGTATTTGGAGGAAAATCTCAAAATACATCGGATAAAGTTATAACAAGGGCATACGCAAGACCAAAAACCAAAGTTATTCGTTAAATATCTGTGTTCTAATAAGTTTACTGTAATTTTTTTGACGGTTACTGTTTTTAATGTTATAATATAGAGGCAAGCTGGATTTTATCCTATCCTATTATATTTTGTTTGATGTGTTCTTCAGGGGTATACAATAGAAATTTTTAAGGTCGGATAATTGATTCCTGTATGTAAATCTTAACCTTATGGCTAAACAAGAGGTTTTTATGAAAAACATGGCATTTAATGTAAATTCTCATATTGACCTTATGTTATTACCCCCCCCCCCCC
>JGI20171J14444_1000034_pt1 | contig 46922 bp, 6 predicted proteins | sample TergutNc150P4_FD_14444 | JGI IMG/M metagenome (IMG submission 14444) | reverse complement strand
CAGTCCCTCTCCGACTACCAGTCCGCCGCCAACCGGGTTCGCACCTGGCAGGCGGCCGGCGACGACAAGGAGTACAGCTTCAACATCAACGTGGCCTACAAAAACGACGTCGAGCTGAAGGCCGCCAACGTGATAGTCAAGGAGTCCCAGGCGCAAACCCTCTTCGGCGCCTCCGTGGCCGATGCCACCCGCCGCGCCAACGTGCTGTCCCAGACCAAGGCCGAGGGACGCCCCTTCTTCAACGGCACCGAGGACGCCGTCAACACCATCACCGATGCCATGCTCGCCCAGCTGGCCGCGCCCTTGGGCGACGAGCCATACCGCCAGGTGACGGTCAACTACCGGGCCGGCGTAGCCCCCAACACCGCCACCAAGGCCGCGACCATTACCATCGTGCCCGACAGCGCAGAGGTATTCGGCCCCTTCGCGGTCTATGCCAAGGACGCCCAGATTACCTACGCCAAGGCGCACGCCATCAGCGGCCAGACCGGCAATGCCGATGCCGCCAAGAACCTCGACACCTACACCAAGGCCTACGTGCTGGACACCCGGGACAACAGCAACCCGCCGATCGTGTTGGCCGACGCCGCCGGCATCGTCGGCAGGGTCAACACCGCCGCCAAGGGCGACGTGGTACAGCCGCTGAACTACAGCTTCACGGGTACTTGGACAGAGGAAGACGGCACAGAGAGAACCGAGACCCGCACCAAGACCGTCAAGGTCGAGGTCATCGCCGGCAACCCGCCGAGCATCCTGATCAACGGCAAGTACGACCCGGCCACCCCGGTCTCCGCGCAGCTGCCGGGCCGTGAGTACAAGACCGAGCCTTTGGTCATCGCGGTCGACCCGGCTGCCGCCGGCAACCTCACCGAGGCCGAGATACTGGCCGGTGTCACCGCGACAGACGACGAGGACGGCACCTGCGCGGTCAGCGTCAAGGACATGGCCACGCTCCAGATAGCCAAGAACAAGGCCGGCCTGTACACCGTGACCTACACCTCGACCGACTCCGACGAGAACACCACCACGCGCACCCGCCTGGTGACGCTCAAAGACGACAGCGTCGCGCCCGGCGACAAGTACACGCTGATGGCCAAGGGCTTCGTCATCGCCAACAACGCCGCCGCCCCCAGCGCCATCCTCGGCTACTCCAACGCCGTGGCCAAGCGCAACGACGGCACCTCCGACGGCGTGGCCGCCTACGTGGTAAACGACGGCGGCCTGGCCAACAGGGCCGACACCTACCCCAACATCGAGATCGGCGTTAAGGACGGCAGCGCCAACATCGCCGCGCCGGATGCCGTGAACCGCACCATCACCGCCAAGGTCTACACCGCGCCCACCGGCTCCGACATGGCCGGGCGCCTCTGGGCCTACGAGGGCACCAACGGCGAGGCCTACTCCATAACCGCCCGCCACATCCGCATCAACCTGCAGGACGCGGCGGCGCTGCAGGCGGCATCGGACCGGGCGGCACAGCTGGCCTCCAAGACCAACGCCTCCGCCTACCGCCGCGCCGACTGGAACACCGCGGCCACCACGGCGGTGCTCACCGACGACGGCGGCTTCGCCGCCGCCACCCTGGCCGCCGGCCAGGAGTACAGGCTGACCTTCGCCCCCGACGCCGAGCGCGGCACCACCGTGGTCGTCAGCCTCTACATCGACAACGGCAACGCCCCGGTGCTCAATGTACCGAACATGAAGGAGATCAGGGTCGGCGACACCTTCCTCGAAGGCGCGGCCGGCGACAGCTCCCCCAGCTACATGCAGGGTGTCACGGCCACCGATGTCGAGGATGCCCTGAACGGCCTGACCCCGGCCATTACCCATGACTCGCCGGTGAACACGGCCAAGGCCGGCATCTACGAGGTGCACTACACGGCCACCGACTCCGACCACAACGTGGCCACCAAGACCGGCTACGTGCTGGTCAACGACGGCAGCTACACCTACGACCCGGCCACCAAGACAGTGGTCCAGGCCAGCGACTTCTTCCAGTCGGCCAAGAGCACCAGCGCCACCTGGGACAACCAGGAGATACTGGCGCTCTCCCATGCCGATGCTTGGGACCTCAACGGCGACGCCGCAGTCAAAGTCAGCACGCAGGTGCAGAGCAACGCTGGCTACGCCAAGCCGCCCGCTGCGGCGCAGTTCCCGGTGGTCTACCAGCCGGTGAAGATCAGGTCGGCCGCCGCCGCACCGGTGCGTGACATCAAGGCCACCGTCATCAACAAAGACGAGCTCGACGAGGGCAGAAACACCGACGACCCCAACGACTCGGCCGTCTACACCGTGGCCGCCAACAACCTGAACCTCCTGGTCAGCCAGGCTAAGGGCCATGTCACCAACGGCAACGTCGACAAAGCTTGGCTGATCGCCGCCGCCGAGGCCGAGGCCTATAAGACCCTGGGCACCGCCGTGGCCTGGGACGTCGACGTCACCGCCTGCGACCTGCCCAACAACCCGGTTTCCGGCCAAACCTACCACGCCACCCTCATCCCCAAGGGCGTGCGCTCGGTGTCCGTCGAGATCTCGATCCTGGTCTCGGGCACCGCGCCGGTCATCGCCTTCAACAATACCAACGGCGACCCGCTGGTCATCGCGCAGACCGCCGCCAGCCACCCGCTGGCCGTGGGCACCTACTACAGCAACACGCTCGCTAGCTGCGAGGTGGCAGCCAACATGGCCGTCACCGACGTCGAGGACGACGCCGCCAGCCCGGCCAGGCCGGTGAAGGTCGAGATCACCCGGGTCAACGCCTCCGACCAGCCGATCAGCGACCCGGTGGATGCCCACAACATCGGCGTCTACCGCTACCGCTACACGGCCACCGACTCCGACGGCATGGTCACCGAGGCCTACCGCGCCGTGATCATCGACGACGGCCGCTACGTGGTCGCCGACGAGGACGGCGACGGCAGAAACGACATCATCGTCGGCGCCCGCAACTTCGTGGTCAAGCAGGCCGACGTGGTGGCGGCCGAGAACGCCGTCTCCAGCCTGTCCTACGCCGAGGCCTTTACCGCCCAGGGCGAGAGGCTGACCGTGACGCTCACCGGCGGCATCCCCGCCGGCTACACCACGGCCACCGCTGCCGTCGGTGACTACCCCTTCACCTGGGGCGTCTCCGGTCACACCGCCACCAAGGCCGTCACCGGCAAGGTGGTCAAGGCCGACGTGGTCGACCAAGGCACCAAGGACAGCCAGTACGCCATCTATGCCTCCCACTTCATGAAGAACACGGCGGAGGCCGCCGCCATCGTAAGCGATGCCGATTTCTTCGCCGCCGCCGACGCCCATGTGGTGGCGCTGGTCAGCGGCGCGGCCGAGAAGGCCGTGGAGGTCGAGAGCCGCGGCGGCTTCAAGCCCGAGTCCGGGGTCTACCCGATCGTCTTCCGTATCCAAGGCATCCCAGCCACGTCCCAGAAGGCCCCGATCAACGGCACCGTCTCCAACGGCCCGACCCCGATCCTCGTCGTGCCGACCCCGGTGGAGATATGGGTGGGCGACCCGGCCGCCAAGCCGGCCAACGCCATCCTGCCCTCCGCCTGGACGGGCATCAAGCAGGGCGTGACAATCAGCGACATCGCCTTAAACGGCAGCCCCGACCCGCTGGCCATCGTGGACAACGTCCAGGTCGCCTATAACGGGGCAGAGGTCCCGGCCACCATCGACAGCGATGCCGTGGGGCGCTACCAGGCGCACTATAGCTTCACCGACTCCGACGGCAACAACGTCCAGGCCGACCGGGTGGTGGTGGTCAACGACGGCCGCTACGGGCCGGGCATTGGCCGCGTCATAGTGGCCAAGCCCTTCGTCATCCGCTCGGCGCAGGTCACCACCGACGTCTCGCTGGTGGACACCCAGCTGAAAAACAAGGCGACCGCCGGCCTCTTCGACGCCAGGACCAACCTTGCCTCCCCGGCCGAGGACCTGACGGTCACCAACAAGACCGGCTACAGCGCCACCGCAGGCACCTATCCGATCACCTTCAGCGGCAAGGATGTGGACTCGCTGAACCCGGCCACGGTGCTGCCGAACCTCGTCAAGACAGTCGATGCCATGGTGGTCGATGCCGACGTCATCGCCTCCGGGCCCGACGACGAGGGCAAGAACACCTACTACGTCTATGGCAAGAACATCGAACTGACACCGGTCGAGGCCGCCAACATCCGCACCGGCTCCAACCCCGACTCGCTGCTGCTAGGTGCCCTCAAGGCCGGCGGCCAGCTGACCCAGCCCAACGGCCACCTGCAGCAGATCGTCCCGGTCATCACAGACGATAGCGGCTTCAGGGCCGCCGACCCCACGGCCACCGGCAACTACAAGGTGACCATCACCGACGGTAGCCCGGCGCATGCCACGGCCGAGCTGAACGTGGTGGTGGCGGCAGGCGCGCCGCCGCAGCTGGGCCTCGTCCCCACGCCGCTGGTGTTCGATATCGCCTCCGCCCCCGGCAACCTGACACAGGCCCAGCTGATGGCCGGCGTCACCGCCACCGACACCGAGGACGACCGCGACGGCATCGCGCTCAACCCGGGCATCAAGGGCGGCACGCCGAGCATCGCCGCCGACAAGGCCTCGGTGACCAAGGTCACCTACACCGTCACCGACTCGGCCGGCAACACCACCGAGAAGTCCCGCGCCGTGATCGTCAACGACGGCTCCTTTAGATGGGACGCCAACTACGTCGTCTACGGCAACTCCTTCGTCATCGATGCCGACGACGTGGACCTGGGCAACAAGGACGCCCAGATACTGCGCCTCTCCGATGCGGCGGCTTGGGACACCCAGGGCAACCCGCTTGACCCGACCACTGCGCAGAAGGTGACCTCGGCAGTGGGGGTAGAACCCGGCCATGGCTACATCAACACGCCGAATACCTACAACCCCAACCTTTATGTTGTGGACGACCCCGGTTTGACCCGCAGGATCGAGGCCAAGGTAGTGAATGACAGGGTGGTGAAGAACGGCGACCTCTACTCCATCGATGCCGCCGACTTCCGTATCAACCTGACCGATGCCAAGGCGCTGCAGGCCCAGGGTGCGGCGGCCATCCAGACCGCCTTCCTGGCCCGTTCCGGCGCCGAGAGCTTCAAGCGCTCCCTGGGCATGACCGGCCAGGCCGGCACCAAGGCGATGACCAGCGACGGCGGCTTCCGCACGGCGGCCCTCGCCGAGGAAGGCACAGCCGGCTACCCGAGCGTCTTCCCCGTCACCTTCTGGGTGGACGAGGACCACACCGCCACGGTCACCGTCAACTGCACCGTCTCCAACGGCTCCCACCCGCAGATCAAGGTGGCCAACGTCAAGCACTTCGACTTGGGTACGCCGCTGACCGATGCCCAACTGCGCCAGGGCGTCACCGCCACCGACAACGAGGACGGTGTCCTGACCAGCAAGATCACCTACGACCTAAGCCAGGTGCAGTGGAACGAGGAGGGCTTCTACCCGGTGACCTACTCCGTCACCGACTCCGACCACAACACCGCCACGGCCATCGGCTACGTGACCACTTGGGATGTCGGCGACAACTATGCCATCAGTGCCCATAGCTATACTGTAGGCACTTTGAACATGACCGGCGATAAGCCTGAGGCGCTCTCGCGCTCCGAGGCCAAGGGCAAGCACTTCATCAAAAACGACAACGGCACCCCCAACGACCCCTCCGACGACTACATCACCGGCATCGAGGACTATTCGCCGGTGATCAACGACCCATTGCCGAGTGACTATGTGGCCAAGAGGCCGAACCCTGACCCTGGCTATGACATCACCATCAACTGCGAGGACCCCGCTCCTGCGGTCGCCATCAAGGCGTTCGTTGTCGAGGGCGTTGCTGATCCCAACTATGCCGTCAGTGCCAAGGACGCGACGATCCCGCTCAGCCAAGTGTCTCAGTACGTGGGCACCGGCACAGTGTCTCAGGCCAACCTGATCGCCGCCGCCCAAGCCTCGGCCAAGAAGCTGAACCTCTCCGTCAAGCCCAACAAGCTGGACGACTACGACGTGGCCGTCAAGGCCAACGCCATCCCGGCCAACGCCACCGCCGGCTCGTCTTGGGACGTCACCTTCTACCCCAAGCAGCCGACCGACCCGCAGTCCGGGCCGGCCGCCGAGCTGACCGTGAAGTTCACGGTCTCCAACGGCGAGGCCCCGAAGATCCAATTCTTGGAGAAACCGCTGGTCTTTGACCAGACACCCGATAGGTCGGTCATCCTGACGACCGCCCAGCTAAAGAATCAGATGCTGGTCACCGACCTTGAGGACGATGATGCCGCAGTGTTCGCTGCTACCACTGCCCAAGTCGGCCAGAACCAGCAGATCGACACCCGTAACGTTGGTGTCTATCAGGTCACCTACACGGCCACCGACTCCAACAACAATGTCACGACGGCCACCCGTGCGGTGGTGGTCACTGACGGCCGCTACATCATCGAGGACTTGGACAAGGACGGCTACGGCGACGTGGTCATCGGTGCCCGTGACTTCGTGGTCAAGCAGTCCCAGGTTCAAGGCACCGAGTCCGAGGTGGTTTCCTACAGTTACCCGGAGGCCTACGACGGTGACGGCAATTCGTTGGCTTCCAGCCTCCGCCTCACTGCACTGCCCTCGGGCTGGGTGGCCAAGCCCGAGTTGAAGTCCTACGACTTCACTTGGCAGGCTCAGGCCGCCAACGGCACTTGGGTGCAGAAGGCCATCAAGGGTACCGTGGTCGATGCTGACGAGATCAGTCCGACCGACAAGAGCAGCCGCTACACCATCGTGGCCTCCAACTTCAGCGTCAACACCACTCAGGCCGCCGCTATGGTTTCCGATGCCTCCTTCATGGCAGCGGATCGTGCCAACGTTCGCATTTATCCATTGGTGCCAGATGCCACCACCCAGACCGCCTTCGTCAGCGACCGCGGTGGCTTCTCGGCTACCCAGAACGCCAGCCCCGGCTACCCGATCAAGTTTGCTATCCAAGGCATGAATAGCTACAACGTCACCATCCGGGGTATCGTCTCCGACGGTGCCGCCCCGGTGCTCAGCGCCCCCACCCCGGTGGAAGTCTGGGTAGGCGACGCAGCAGCCAAGCCGGCCACGGCCATTCTGCCCTCTGCCTGGACGCCCAACGGCCTCTACAACGTTACCGTCAGCGATGCCGACCAGCCTACGCTGTCAGCGGCCGACGTGGTGGTCTCTGGCGATACAGTAAATACTGCCGCCGTCGACATCTACAAGGTGCACTACGAGGTGACCGACGAGAACAACAACAAGGCCACAGCCGACCGCATCGTGGTGGTCAACGACGGCCGCTACCTGCCGGGGCAAGGCCGCATCCTGCTGGCCAAGAGCTTCGTCACCAAGCTCAGCGCGGTCAGCTCCAACCCGGCCAACCTGAATGCCGAGATCCTCGGCAACTCATCAGCTCAGCTCTTCGACGGCACCACCGGCTCCACGGTGGACGGCACCTCGGTGTTGAGCAACGGCGGCTACACTAAAGCTGTCGGCACCTACGAGCAGATCATCATCCGCGGCGTGGACACGCCCTCCGGCAATATCGACAAGCAGATTACCGGCAAGGTGGTGGATGCCGACGAGATTGCCGCCGGCCCCACCGGCCCTAACGTCGACACTTACTACGTCTACGGCAACAACCTGCAGCTACGCACCAGCGAGGCACAGGCCATCATTGACGCTGCCGACCGCAACGCTGCGTTGATCGCTAAACTCGAGGCTGGCGGTACGTTGGCCAGGCCGAACGGTTCTTTGGAGGCAGTTGCCGTCAAGATTGACGGGGACGGCGGCTTCAGCGCCACACCCGGAATCTACCCGGTTGTAGTGGCCGACACTGGCAACCACACCTCGGTCAACCTGACCGTGCAGGTCAGCAACGGTAACTCGCCGACGATCACCGCTGACCCGGTGCCTCTGAAGGTGCCGGTGGCCAGCGCCGCTGGCAACCTGACTGAGGCGCAGATCCTCAGCGGCGTCAAGGTAACTGATGCCGAGGACACCTCCGGTGTTCCCACCGACGTGGCCGCCCTCAGCAGCTCTGCCCGCCCCCGTTTCAGCTACACCATCCTGGATGTCTCCGACGGCAATGCTGTGCCCGTAACGGCCATTCCGGCCAACAAGGGTGGCGTTTACCAGGTCACCTACAGCTACACTGATGCTGACAGCAACCCTGCCGTACCGGTGAAGCGCGCCCTGATCGTCGACGACGGCCCGTACGTCAACGATGCCAACTACATCCTCGAGGCCAAGGGCTTTGTCATCGGCTCATCCGAGGTGAGCGCAAACCCGAACGCCCAGATCAAGGAGAAGAGCGAGGCTCGCGCCTGGAAGACCGACGGCACACCGGCGGATGCCTATACGTTCAATACGGCGGGCTATGGCTCCACAGCAGGAGACTATTTCCCGGTCATCGCCATCAGCGGCTACTCCGACCTGACCCGCACGATCAACGCCAAGGTGGTCAAGGACGGTCCCGGCGAGGAGGACCTTGGATATGGCAATGGCGACATATACTCCATCACCGCCGAGAACTTCCGCATCAACCTGACTGATGCCAAGGCGCTGCAGGCGCAGGGTGCAGCCGCCATCGGCACCGACTTCATTGCCCGCTCGAAGGCCAAGAGCTACCTGCGCACGACACCCACGAGCGCCATGCTGCCGCTCGGCACCAAGGCGATGACCAGCGACGGCGGCTTCCGCACGGCGACCTTTGCCGAGGAAGGCGCGGCTGGTTACCCGAGCACCTTCCCCATCACTTTCTGGGTGGACGAAGACCATACCGCTACGGTTACCATCAACTGTGTTGTCTCCAACGGCAACCATCCGAAGTTGACGGTCGGCCAGGTCAAGCACTTCGACATCGGCACACCGTTGACCGATGCCCAACTGCGTGAGGGTGTCAAGGCCATCGACAACGAGGACGGCGACATCACATCCAAGGTCACCTATGACCTGAGCAAGGTGGACTGGACGAAGGACGGCTTCTACGAGGTCACCTACTCCGTCACCGACAAAGACTACAACACCGCCACAGCCATCGGCTACGTGACCACCTGGGATGTCGGCGCCAATTACGCAATCAGCGCTCACAGCTATGTGGTCGGCTCCAAGACCATGGATGCCAGCGAGGCCGAGGCGCTGACCCTATCCGAAGCCAAGGGCAAGCACTTCCTAAAGAACGACAACGGCACGCCCAACGATCCCTCCGACGACTACGTTATCGGTGTTGAGGACTATACACCGAAGATCATCGGTAGTCTGCCGTCTGACTATGTGGCCAAAAAGCCGAACAGCGATGACAACAAGCCTGGCGGCTATGACCTGACCATCGGCTGCGACGATCCCACTCCGACTAAAGCTATCAAGGCCACCGTTGTCGACGGCGCTGCTGACGGCCTTTATGCTGTCAGTGCCAAGGACGCGACCATCGCGCTCAGCCAAGTGTCCCAGTACGTGGGCACTGGCCCTGCGCCCACCGGCAAGCTAATCGAAGCCGCTCAGGCAGCAGCCAAGAAGCTCAACCTTAGCACCAACGCGTTAGAAGCCTACGACGTGGCCGTCAAGGCCAACGCCATCCCGGCCAACGCTACTGCCGGCTCGTCTTGGGATGTTACCTTCTACCCCAAGCAGCCGACTGATCCGCAATCCAAGCCGGCCGCCGAGCTGACCGTGAAGTTCACGGTCTCCAACGGCGATGCCCCGAAGATCCAGTTCATCGACGAGCCGCTGATCATCAGGCAGTCCGCGAACAAGGGCGACTATGCCACGCAAGACGACCTGAAGGCCCGGATGCTGGCCACCGACTTGGAGGACGATGCCGCCTTCGGTGCCGCTTACACCCTGAACCACGTCGTGGCCACCCCGGCCAACGGCGGCCAGATCGACAAGCACTCCATCGGCGTCTACCAAGTCATCTACACCGTCACCGACACTAACGGCAACACCGCTAGCGCCACCCGTGCCGTGGTTATCGACGACGGCCGCTATATCGTGCCGGACGAGGACGGCGACGGCAAGCCGGATGTGATCATCGGCGCCCGCAACTTCGTCATCGCCCAGAAGTCCGTCACCGGTGCCGACGACCAGCTGCGCAGCGTCTCCTATGCCGAGGCCTGGGATCCGCAGGGCAACCAGCTGACCGTCAAGCTGGTGAGCAAGGACAACCGCTGGGCGGCCAACGCTACACCTGCTGACGACTACAAGTTCACTTGGGGCGTCGACGGCCATACTGCCACCAAGCAGATCACCGGCATCGTCACCGCCGCCGAGGTCGTCGACCCCGGCAGCAAGGACAGCCAGTACGCCTTGGTGGCCTCGGGCTTCCAAGTCAACGTGGAGGATGCCAACGCCTTGGTCTTCGGCGGCAACCCGGCCTTTATCGAGAAGTCCGGCGCTAGGGTCTACCCGCTGCTGGACAGCCTGGGCGCCTCACCGCTGCCGAACATCAACCTGAACCGCGGCGGCTTCTTCGACCCCAACGAGGTGCCGAAGTCCTACCCGCTGACCTACACCGCCACGGCCAGCGGCGAGACCCTGACCGCGCCGGTCACCGGCACGGTTTCCCAGGGTGGCATGCCGGTACTCACCGCCCCGACCCCCATCGAGGTCTGGGTGGGCGCTGCCGGCAGCAAGCCGGCCAACGCCATCACCCCGGCCCAGTACACGCCGCTCTACAACGTCACTGCCACCGACGTCGAGGACGACCGCGACCACAAGGCCCTGGATGTCCAAGCTACTGGCACGGTCGACTTGACCAAGGTCGGCCCCTACAAGGTGGACTTCTCGCTCACCGACTCCGACCACAACACCGTAACCGCCTCCCGCATCGTGGTGGTCAACGACGGCCGTTACGACGTGGGGCACCGCATCCTGCGCGCCGACTCCTTCGTCATCAAGGCCGCAGACGTCGACGTCTCCACCGACGCCCGCCGCGACGCCCAGATCAAGTCCAGCTCCCTGGCGGCGCTGTTCGACGGCGACACCGGCGCGGAGCTGGGCGGCAGCCTGATCACCGTGACGCTGGACGCCAACAACCCCTACAGCGCCACCCCCAAGTCCTACACGGTGTACATCGGTGCGCCGGACGTCCCCGCAGGCAACCTCTCCAGGCCGATCACGGCCAAGGTCGTGGATGCCGATGAGCTGGACACCGGCCCCGATCCGCTCGACCCGAACAAGCCCGTGACCTCCGTCTACGGCAAGAACATCACCGTCAGGCCGTCCGAGATGCAGGCGCTGATCGACGGCGGCGACGTTGAGATCCTCAAGGCCCTGAGCGCCGATGCCGACACCTCCGTTCCCGGCGGCGGCCTGACCAAGACGGCCGTCAAGATCGTCTCGACAACGCCTGTGCTCTCGGCCGCTAAGGGCACCTACAAGGTGGTCGTCGCCGATGTCAACGACGCGGCCTCCGTCACCTGCACCATCACCGTCAGCGAGGGCAACGGGCCAGTCTTGAATGCTCCTAAGCCGATCGACATCCCGGTTTCGTCCGCTCCGGGCGACCTGAACCGCGACAAGCTGATGGTCACCCCCAGTGGTAACGTTACGGCCAATGACTACGAGGACGGCAACCTGACTGACGACATCCAGATCAAGGATCCGGCTACTGGCACCTTCCCGAAGGTTCCCGCCGATGAGGTCGGCGTTCACCAGGTGACCTACTCGGTGACCGACAAGGACGGCAACCCGGCTGAGGCCACTGTGGCGGTGATCGTCAACGACGGCTCCATCATTCACGACCCGAACTACGTCCTGCAGGCCCGCTCCTTCGTCATCGGCCTCTCCGAGGTCACCCCGGCCGCCGCCAACGCCCAGATCCTCGAGCGCTCCGACTCCCACGCTTGGAAGACGGACGGCAGCCCCGCCAGCCCCCATGTGGAGAGTACTGGCGGCTACACGACCGAGGCTAAGGATTTCTTCCCGAAGATCGATGTCCTTGGCTACCCCGCCCTCATCCAGAACATCACTGCCAAAGTCGTTGACGACCGGCCAGGTGAAGGCGGCACAGGCTACGCCAACGGCGACAAGTATTCCATTGATGCCAAGAACATCCGCATCAACACCACCGATGCCGCAGCCATTCAGGCTCAAGGCGCGGCAGGTATCCAGACGGCCTTCTTGGATCGCGCAGCGGTTCACAGTTATCTGCGTGCTGACTCCAAACTGGCCCAGTCCGGCACCCCGACTCTGGCCGACGACAATGGCTTCCTCACTGCCACGCTGCGCGATGGTATGGAGTTCAAGGTCAAGTACGCCGTGGCCGAGGAGCCGGGCACCTGGGTGGAGCGGACCGTGCTGGTCAGCAACGCCACGCCGCCCTGGATCACTGTGCCGCCAGTGCGTGATGTCGCCCTGAACGCCTCCTTCGACGAGCAGTCCTACATGGCCGGTGTTAACTACGGCGACAACGAGGACGCCCACACCAAGCTGGTCGTAGTTCACGACTCCCCGGTCGATACCGCTAAAGCCGGTCTGGTCAAGGTCAGCTACTCCGTCACTGATTCCGACCATAACAGCGCCACCGCTACGGGTATCGTCATCGTCAATAACGGCACTTGGGCCCCGGGATCGGACTGGGCAGTTGCGGCCTACGACTTCGTGACCNCCCCGTCGGTGATCGCTGCCGCTGCCAATACCGCCGATCTGATCCTCAGCTTGAGCCACGCTGAGGCTTTTATGGCGACCGGCGGTACGGTGCAGCCCGTACCGCCGCTGCTGAAGGCCGACGGCGGCCTGACCGCTATGTCCGGCACCTACAATGGTATTCAGGTTGGTGTGGCCGCCGCCGCTGCGCCGCTGCGTACCATCAAGGCCATCGTTGTCGACAAGGGAGTCATCTCCAACGACCCTGCCGCTCCGGGCGGCGGCAACGACCTGAATACCAGCGACCCTGCTGATGCCGCCCACTACATCATTGCCGCCAACGATGTCGTTTTGACTTGGGATGAGGCCGGCCAAGTGGCCGGCCAGACCGATGCCGCCAGCGCTGCCAAGCTAGTCGCTTGGGCGACTGCCGAGGCCTTCAAAGTCACTCCGGCGGGCGTCCAGCCCAACTTCCCGGTGGCCGTCTTGGCTAATGGCATCCAACAGGCCAGCGGCTGCTATGATGTCACCTTCATCCCGATCGGTGTCGGCGGAGTAGCTGTGACCGTCAAGTTCCGAGTTGACCAAGGCACCATGCCGGTGATCAGCATCAGCGGTCCGCTGATCATCGATAAGGCCAGTGCCACCAGTGGCATGACCCGCAGCGAACTGCTCCAAGGGGTCAATGTCAGTGATGCTGACGATCCGAGCATCGGTGTTGACGATGCTGCTATCACTTTAAAAGATGCCAATGGCTTAAGCATCGCAGTCATCGACAAGTCCAAGCCCGGTGTTTACCAGGCCACCTATACGGTTAAAGACCCGGTCATCAAAGACGCTAACGGCAACCCGGCAGCCTCGGAGGCCAGCCGTGCCATCGTCATCAACGACGGCCGCTTCCTAATCGACCTCGACCAGCAGGTGATCGTCGGCGCCAAAAGCTTCGTGGTTTCTGCCGAGAACCCGGCCTTCGCCGGTACTGCTGCCGATGCCCTGAACCTCTCCTGTGCTGAAGCCTACGATTTCAATGCTGCCCCCATTGTCGCTGTGCTAGTTGACCCGCTCAGCGGCCAGCCGGCCAGCGTGCCGCTGGGCTTTGCTGCCAAGCAGCCTGCTGCCTACCCCTTGAGCATCGGCGTCCAGGGCTACCCTGCTGCCCAACGGGCAGCAGTTGTCGGCAGCATCGTCGCCGACGACGACCCTGACGACGGCCTTGATAACATCGTTATCGATGCTGGCCCCGACCCCTACGATTCACCCTATGCGGTCTACGCCAAGAACTTTAGCCGGGATGTAGCCGCCGCCGCCGCCATTGCCGGCAATGATGCTGCTCTGGCCGCCGCTGCCGATGCCCATGTGCTCAACCTATTGCCGACAGCCCCGTCGGCCAACGTGGCGGTTGTCGCCAACGCCAGTTTTGCCGCTGCCAAAGGCATCTACGCGCCGGTGATCTTCGGCATTCAAGGGCAGGGCAGCAAGTATGCCGCTGCCATTACGGCCATCGTTAGCGATGCCTCCGGGCCGCAAATATCGGCGAGCGCCCCCTATCAGGTTGTGTTGGGTTCGAATTGGAGCCGCAGTACAGCCATGGTCGGCGTTAGTGCTCACGACCCCGGCGACGGGGATCTTACTAATAGTGTTGTCTATTACCCGACTAACCCCGCCAAACCGGTTGACACCAACAAGCCTGGCGTTTATCAGCTAACTTACCAAGTCAGCGACTCCGATGGCAACACTGCTACGACCGAGCGTGCCGTAGTGGTCAACGACGGTCGTTACCAAGTAGGCCAAGGTCGCATTCTGGAAGCCAGCCCCTTCGTGATCAAGCTGGCCGACGTGCCGGTCGATGCCAGCATTTTGAAGACCCACCTGGTGGGGCAGGCCGCCGCCCATGCCTACAACGGCAAGACTGGCATTGAGCTTAGCCCCTCGGCCATCAACGTTGATTCCACTGGCGGTTATGGTCGGCTGGCGGGCAGCTACGATGTGACTTTCTCCGTGGCCGACCTGCCTTCCGGACGGCTCACCAAAACTGTCAAGGCTCAGGTAGTGGCTGCTGAGGTTGATGCTAGCCAAGCGGTCGACCCCAATGACCCCAGTGGCCAACAGGTCTACGTCTACGGCAACAACGCCCAGTTACGCATTTCCGAGGCCGCCCGTATCCTCTCGGCAACTGACCCGGATGCCGCGCTCTTGGCCGTTCTTGGTGCCGGCGCTTTCTTGGTCGAGGCCGCCGGGCCGACCGGCACGATTATCACTCAAGCTGTGAAGATTGTCGATAAGGGCGGCTTGACGGCTACGCCCGGTATTTACTATCTGCGCATTGCCGACCTCAACGGCATCTGTACCATCACCCTCAGCATCAAGGTGTTGAACAACAGCGCTCCGATCATAACGCCCGAGTGTCCGGTGCTGCTGGCACTCAGCACTAACCCCCACGGCTTGACACCTAGCCAAATGAAGGGCAAGGCTACGGCTGCCGATGTCGAGGACGGCGACCTGACCGCCAAAATCCAAGCGACCGGCAACGTGCCCGCTAACATCCCCGGTATTTATCCGGTAACCCTCACTGTCACTGACTCTGACGGTCAAACCGCTACACAGAAAACCGTGGTAGTCATCGACGACGGTAACTTCGCCTACGGGCAAAACTACATTCTGCATGCTGTTGGCTTCAGCATCGCCGCCAGTGCTGTGAGCACCACTGCCAGTTCGGCGCAGGTCATCTCGCGCTCCGGTGCCTATGCCACGGCCTATGACGGTACGCCGACAGCAGTAGTCGTCAGCGACTTGGGCGGCTACACCAACGCTCGTGGCAGCTATGCCCCAACTGTGGTGGTAGCTGCGCAGCCCACTTCTGCCAAGCGCCTCAGCGTCACTGTCACTGCGCCGCAGCCGCGCTATTGCCTGAGCTTCGATGCCAACGGCGGCACTTTGACTGGACCTTCCCGCATCTATGTTCAAGAGCCAGCCACCACGCTGGCCTATCTGCCGTCCACGCCGTTGCGGCCTGGCTACAGCTTCAGCGGCTGGTTCACGGCTCGTTCCGGCGGCTCGCAGTTCACGGCAGACACTCCGGTGACGGCCAACCACACGGTCTATGCCCATTGGCAAAAGAACCCTGGACCGCCAGCAATGCCTATCGTCAACAACTACTACACCACGCAAAAGACCTACAAAACCTACAACCAGCCGCCGACCAAGGCCACAGTCAAGGACGGCGACAGCGGCGACAGCGGCGACGGCGGCAAGGGTGGCAAGGGTGGCGGTAGCCCCACGTACGTCACGGCTAACAGCCCGGGAACGTTAACTAGGGATGACCAAGGCGCTGTCACTAACCGGATCGTCGACCAACAGGCATCCCTCAATGCCGCCCCCGCACCGTTGCCTCGCCAATGGTCGCTCTTCAACCTTTGTGTGGCCATCTTGTCGCTGATCTTGCTGGCTGCCTTGGCCATAAAGTATCCAATTGATCGGCGGGGGATGAAGGAGTATCAGGAAAAACCGATCGACCAAGAGCAGTGGCTGAAGATGACCCGTGAACAACGGGCGGCTTTTGCTGCTTGTCTAGAACACGACCGCCGTGCCTTTAAAGCCGAGCAGCAGGAGAAGATCAATCGGCCACGGGTCGTCTACGTCAACGCACCAGTGCTGTTGATTGCGGTGGCAATCTTTGTTGAAATCGTCGTAGTTATTTTGGCTACTCAGGACTTTACCAGCCAAAAGGTGATTTTCGATCAGTACTCGATAACGCTCTCATTGGCCGTTTTCCTGCAATTGCTAGTGCCGATGGTCAGCGCCGTGCTACACCGCTGGCAGGGTATGGCTACACCCCCCGAGCCGCCCCGACCGACGGTTTAGGAAGTACTAGGGCAATGCCGATTAATGGTCAAACCGCAGTCGTTGCCGACTTGATCGGCAATCTTCCCCCGATCAGCAAGGTGAAAGACTGCGGTTCGGGGAAGTGTGGGGCAGAATTGTGAGTTAATCGGCATCTCCCCAGTTCAATGTGTGTTTGGTGTGCGCCCTCCTGACACAGCGGCGCACACCCGGCCAGACCAAGAAGGTTGTTCCTTTTGCCGCTCCCTTGCCGCTCTCCCTGCATTCCCCGTACCCTGGCAGAAAAACAAAAGGACTCCCATAGGTGAAAGGAACAACCCTCTTGGTCTGGCCGTCCCCTGTTTCCTTGACCGCTGCTCCTTTACAGTAACGGTATTGGTGTTGATGAGGTTTTTCATGCCGTCAGGAAAGAACTTGGAGCCGGGCGATGATAAAATAACCAAAGGGGTTTGGAGCAAATCGGCTAAACCACATTAACCGGTAGACAAGCAAATGGAAGACGGAGGGTGAGACATGAGCGAGCCCGTGGCACCAGAGGAAACCAAGGACGGCAACGGCAGCGCCACCGCTGACGGCAACGGCAGCGCCACCGCTGACGGCAACGCCAACAGCAATATCGACAACCGTAGCAGCGTCGACAACAGCAGCACTGGCAGCGGCAGTGACGGCAGCGCCGCCGACACCGATGTCGCCGCCGCCGACAGCAGCGCCGACAGCAGCGCCGACGGCAGCGCCAACGACAGCGCCAACGACATCGTCAGTAGCGGCGCCAACGACAGCGCCAGTGCCAACAGCAACGGCGGCAGCGATGGTAACAGCGCCGCTGACAACGCCAGCAGCAGCACTGGCAGCGCTGCGCAAGGCCACAAGATCAGCCGTCGCCATCTGCTGATCGGCCTGCTGGCAATATTTATTGTGGTGGACATCATCATTGGCATTATCCTAGTCACCCAGGCCATGGGGCACACGGCCAAACCTAACCCTAACCCGCTGGACCTTGTTCGTTCCCAAGTGGTCAACAACCATGGTAACGCCATCGCTGACATTGGCTACGATCCGGCCTTGAGCTTTGCGACCTACGGACCGTCTATCACCACGGTGGATGTTAGTACTTTGAAGCCCTTGGACAACAACTATCTGGCTTCGGTGGGCAAGGGCAGCGATGCCCAGCCAGTGCTCATCGACAACACCGCTGTTGCCCGCGTCATTGCCGCCTATTCCGATTGGTCGGCTTATCTGAACAACAACAACACCGTCGTCATGGCGCAAAGCGTCGTGGCCGGCAGCCAAGGCGAACAGTACTTCACCTCGCAAGCCGGCAATCAGATTGCCATCTATCGACTGGCGATTGGTGAGATTCGCTATAGCCGGCCGATGTTTCAGCCTTTGACCGTGTATGTGCTGGCGCAACCGAGCTACACCTTGCTGAAAGACGGCATATCGTCTCCGGTCAGCAACGTTTGTCTGCTCAAGCTGGTTGCCCAAGGCAGCACCTTGGTAATCAGCGAGATCGAGACCCTTGTGCCAGTGCAGCCCAATTTTGGTAGCAGCCAGCCAGCTCCCGACCAAGGCAGTGCTAGCCAGCCGGATGTCGGCCAGATGCCGGACGAAGTCCAACCGCCGGCTGATGAGCAACCGCCAGCCGAAGGCCAGCCGACAGAGGGTCAACCGCCGGCTGAAGACCAACCAGCACCGGAGCAAGCGCCAGACTGGCAGCAGCCAGACACTTCACCGGATGCCGGGCAGCAGCCGGGTGATGGGGCAGTCGACGGCGGCGGCCAAGAGGATATAGAAGGCCAAGTCGATCCGCCCCAAACATCCCCAGAAGAACATGAAGTAGAGTAACGCTGAATCCCCAGCCCCCGCCATTGCCGGTTTGACCGGCAATGGCGGGGGCTGATAGCAGTGTAAGCAGTGTGAAAGATTGCGGGTCAAGCCCGTGTGGGACTGGGCTTAGGCGTTGAATCGGCACCTTTCTATGGAAGGTGCCACAAAAGTTAGTAGATACGCCCGTTATATGCAGCGCTTTTGCTGTTTTGCAGTCAATTTGGTGGTCGTTGTCCCAATCAGGCAGCGGCCACCCGTCATTGCGGCCCTAAAAAGTGCGCCAGAGGCATCTGGTGGGAGGCAGTGTGTCAGGGGGACGCGCAAAAGCGCATCCTCACTGCCCCAGCCAGCCTTCTCTGATGCCGATTTGAGCAGAAATCCAGTCCCACACGGCTCCCGAGCCGCAATCTCTCACACTGTTATCAGGGGCAGGATTGCCGGCCAAGCCGGCGATGGCCGTAGAGGGATTGCCGGTCAAGCCGGCGATGGCCGTAGAGGGATTGCCGGTCAAGCCGGCGATGGCCGTAGAGGGATTGCCGGTCAAGCCGGCAATGGCCGTAGTTTGGGGATTGACCGGTTCTGCCCTAGCGCACTGCCTCTGCGCCGCTTGACTGGTCGCCAGATTCCCTCCATTCACCTCCCGTTTTTGGCCTGTTTACGGAGAATATGGCCATTGTGACCGTCAATTTATGGAGAAAATGTAAATTTTTTGAAATCTCATCCTTCCGTTATGCCCGAAGCTGCTAGAATTTGTGGAGTTTCTGTGTAGCGTTTTGTCGATAGACAGCCAAGGCGATCTGGGGAGATTAACGCTTTACGCTGGCGAAGTGCTAGGAGAAACAGAAGCACGGAGGAGGCAGTTCCATGGCTCCGAGAAAGAATAAGACTCCAAGGGGGATCGTCTAGGCGATCTTCTTCAGGGTTTTTTAGAACGTGGAATTGCCAGAGAAATGGAAGCTCCCGGAAGGAGCATGATGCTCGAAAGAGCAAGGGGTTGAAGCAGTGAACTGGATCAAACGTAAGTGGAACAGGAATACTAAAGCTGGTACGCCACCGTCTACGGCGGCGGCGAATACGGCGCTCTGCCGTTTGCTGCGTTTATCGGGGCAATCACCCCAAATTACCAAGTTCACAGCTTGGCATAGCCGTACCGGCTGCAGTCTGCCAATAACCAGTGCCTATTGTCAGGCGCATGTTGGCGGCTGGGGCAGGCAAGACATCAAGCGCTTCATAATCATGCGGCAAGGGAGCAATAACCTATTTGGCGATTCGGGTGGCCGATGCTTTTTCGTTGGCCACGCGATTGGACGATCGAAGTGGCTAAGCACGACCAGTACGACTGGGAACACGAATGGGAATGCGTTGAGAGAGGAAGAGAGATGAACAGAGGAAAACAGCTCCACACAAAGAAGCGGCAGGGCAAAGGGACGAGGGCTTTGAGCAAGTTCTTGTCTGCCGTTGTTGCTGTGAGCATGACCATCATGATGGCCATGCCGTCTGGGCTGTACGCCAGCCAAGCCGTTGCGCCTAGTGCCGACTTGGTGGAGTATGGCACAGCCCAGCAGCCTGTCGACAATGCTCAGGCGGCCGCTGCGGCTGCCACTGAGCAGGCACAACAGGCTCCGGCGGCCGACCCGGCCGCAGCCCAGCAGCAGCCAGCTGCTGACGGTGCCGCCAGCGACCCGGCGGCCAGTAGCGAGCAGCCACCGCCAGCAGAGGCGGCACCAGCCGCCGCTGAGGCCACGTTCGCTGACCCAGTGGACGACCAGGGCATTCTTGCCGATGGCTTGGATGCCATCGCCATTGTGCCCTTCTCCGTTATTACGGTCGCCCCCGGCGTGGTCACGGTTGATACTTGGGACGATCTGCGAAACGCCATCGCCGATGTCACGGTCACCGAGATCCGCTTGAATCAAAACATTCAGCGGACGGCGGGTGCCACTACTTGGCCTACCGACTTGGGTGTCGTCAGCCGCAACCTGACTATCGACGGTCAGGGGCACAGCCTGGACTTCCGTCCCGGCGGTGCCAATACTGCCATCAACCGCCCGGGCTTCTACCTTGCCTATCAGGGAGCGGGAGCCTTCACGCTGAAGAATGTCAATATTATCCGCCCCAACGGCGGCGATGACTCGCTGGTCGAGATGGCCAGCAGTGCTGGCAGCGCCACCACGGCTCCGACCGACTATCCGAACAAGGGAGCCAACGCCACCGAGATCGCTGCCACTAGGGTTTCCTCGCCGGCTACCGGTAGCAACTGGGTAGTGAACTTGGCTGGCATCACCACCGGCGCTGCTCCTTCCAGCGGTATGGTGCTTGTTCCGGCCGGCACGGTGAACATCACCGGCAGTGTGAACTGGGACTGCTCGACCGGTAGTGACCCAAACAACTGCGTGATCTTCGCCGCCAACACGGCCATCAGCGGTTCCGGCACTGTGGTGACTTTGAAGAACCATAACGCCTCATCCACCGTCGAGGACATGCCGACTATCCGTGCCAGCAGTAACGGCGTTCGCAACTCCGTCAGCGTCACCGGCGGCGCAGTGGCCAACATCGAGAACTTGGGTCACGGTGCTACCCAGGCCATTTTGCTGTCAACTCAGACCACTGAGACCGAGATCACCCGGCCTGCTGGTACCAGCACCTACATCATTGCCAGCGGCGCTGGCACTCAGCTTAATATTGACGGCCATGGTGCCGGTATCGGCCCCGAGGGCGGTACCGTGTGCATGGTTGCCGCTGCGGCAACCAATGGCGGCGGCGGCGGCTTCCAGATAACTGACGGTGCCGACGTTAACATCCGTGCCCATTCGCCTTCTGGGAGCACCGGTATGCCGGCCATGATCCAGCAGGTCGACGGCGGCCAGTTCGTCTTAGATGGCGAAGGCACTGAGCTAAACGTTGTCTCTGAGGGCAACAACAACGCCTTGGCCGGTGCTATCCGCATCCGCTTGGTGGGCAACCAGGTCTTTACTGTTTCCAACTTGGCCAAGCTGTATGTTTATCGCCCCGCCCGCAGTGGCGGCTTCACGCCGCCGGCCATTCGCTTTGGCGACGGTGTGAACAACAGCTTCAACGTCACCAGCGGTGGTACGGTGCGTGTCGTGAACGAGGGCACTGGCACCGTCTCCACCAGTGGCACCGAGGGCAACAACGATGCCATCGAGTTCAGCGCCAACAACTTTAGTTTCGACGTCTCCGGCAGCTCGGTTTGGACGACGGCGGGGATGACGCTCTCCGGTGGTGACTATTATGCTGGCATGAAGCAGCCCAGCGCCATCGAGATCATCGCCCGCGAAGGTGCAGCAGTTGCCGCCGCCACCTATACCGGCGGTAGCATCAGCGTTCGTGACGGCGCAGTGTTCGTGGCCGAAGGTAACGTTAACAGCAACGCTGCTGGTATTTTCTCGGCGGCTTCGCCCTTTACCTTCAACTGCGACAACCCGCTGTATTATGACTTCACCAACCGGCGTGCCAACGGCACCACCGGCACCATGGTCGGCGGTATGGTGTTCAACGTTACTGGCACTTCCTCGACCTTCAACATCCGCAACTCCAATGTCGCGGTTTGGGGCAACGGTCGTAGCCACACCGCTAACAGCACTTCCGGTGGTGTTTATAACCCGGTTACCGGTAACCCTTGGCGCTCTTGGGTCAAGGTCAGCCAAGCAACCCTTTCCAGCACTAGCTTCCAAACGCTGAACAGTAGTGATGCGGCGATGACGACCGCTGCTGACAGCTTTGGCAGCCAGGGTATGCTCTCCTATACCCGTATTTCCGGCAACAACGCCACCCCTCAACTGAAAGATATGGTGGAACTGACCAATGCTGACAAGCATGTTCGTGCCATCAGTGTGGTTCCCGAGGGCCTGAACTTCGCCGGCCGTGCGGCTTGGGACAACGAGGTCAAGGCCTACGTCCAACGCACCCAAGCCAATGGCACAGTCAGCAACAACCTGTTGGCCATCACCTCCGTTAACTTGGAGAATGTCTGGGAGCAGGAAGTCGCCTCTCCCAACCCCCACTACACTGGTGTGGTGCGCTATGACTCGAATAGCTTCTTGGCTACTGGCGACTCCTATAAGTTCACCGATGTTTGGCGCGGTAACGCCACCAACCCCAATGATCCCATGGTCTACCATGATAATCCGCCGGTCATCCAGGGTGCTGCGGCCACCGGCCGAACTGTTGCTGACGTTACGCCGCCGACCCCGGCTACCATCAACTTGGTCGACGGCCAAGCTTCGACTGGTCGCATCTTTACTGGTCAAACCGCGATTTCCGGCACCTATCCGCTGCAGGAGGCCTATAACCCCGAAGAGCCGGTGGCGGTGCGTGCCCAAGTGGTGCGCAACGGCCAGCCGGTCAGCGGCCTGAGCTTCGACGGCACCTTGGACGCTCAGTCCCGGGTATTCTCGGTGGATATTCCCAAGGAAGCCAGCAATGGCCTCTACGAGGGTGACAAGATCTTCATCCTTCTGAAGGATACCAACGGCAAGGAGAACCCGATCGTGGCCACTCCTTACCACGATGCCATCTTCCAGCCCGGCCCCAGCCTGACCGTTGAGGTTTTTCCGGTGAAGATCACTGGTAAAAACGTGACCATCGGCTTGAAAACGGCTCGTGATGTCTTGGATATCGACAAAAACGGCATGTCCAGCCCCGGTGGCAAGTACGCCACTGGTTCAGTTGATGGCAATCTGCTACAGCTGATCGATGCCAAAGGCACTGCTGCGCCCGGCAAGAACCCGGACACTCTGAGCGTTTATTTGGTCGATACCCAGCCGCCGTTCAACGAGACCAATGCGATAATCCAAACGCTACAGGGCTTTCCAGATGCCAAGATATTTACCCTAACGGTGGGATCGGAGTATCAAAACCCCGGCCCTGGCCATAGCAATTTGGTCTACTCTGAAACCTTCACCGTCCGGGTAGTTCCGATGGAAGAGGTCATCGCCGATGACATCTATATCTCACAGGTTAATGCCACTACGCTAGCAAACTTGGCGCCAGCTCCCAAGGCGGCGGAGTTCATCGCGAGGGCGAAAGCCGCAGCACCCCCTGCTGGCAACGTTGATGGTGCCAACTATCCTGGTGATTGGACGCCGGACAACGTGGTCTTTGTCGGCACCACCATGCCCAGCAATCCCCAAGCTGGTGAGGTTTATCAGGCAACCTTTGCTGTCAGGGACGCACCGGCCATCGAAGTCACCATCGATGTCTATGTAACAAGCGGTGCCGCCCCGGTACTTACGGTGCCTTCGCCGATCAACATTCCCATTGGCTCACCGGCTCTGACTGCCCCTGACTACATGAACGGCGTTCAGGCCACTGACAGCCAGGGCGGTGCCGACATCACCGACAAGGTGACCAACAACAGCGCCACCAACCCGGTGAACACCAACAAGGCCGGCCTTTATCCGGTCACCTATACGGTTACCAATTCTGATGGTAACCCGACCACGGCTACCCGCCTCTATGTGGTCAACGATGGTACCTATGTGGTCACCAACCCCGATGACGACATCTCCCCGGATTACGTGCTGCATGCCCGTAACTTCGTGGTCAAGCAGGCCGATGCCAACGTCAACACGGTGAACAGCACGGCCGAAGTGGAGGCTTGGCGCATCAACCAGGCCGACAGCAGCGGCCGGGTTTCCGTACCGGCGGCCATGACCAGCAATTCCCGAGGCTATGGGGCGGGCTGCGCTCTTGGCGACTACCCGCTGACCATTGCCGTCACCGAGGCTTCGAACGTTACCCGGAACATCACTGCTACCGTGGTGAATAAAGACGAGCTGCAAACCGGCGCTGACCCCACCACTAACATTCGCTACAGCATCGGTGCTAACAATGCCCAGCTGCTGGTGAGCCAAGTGCCCGACTATGCCTCTGGCAATCCGGCGGCCGCCCAGAACCTGATTACCCTTTGTGCCGCCCAAGGCTGGAAACTGACCAATGCCACTGAGGGCAAGCCGGTCGTTGTTGCCAACAACCCGATTCCGGCTACTGCCCGCTCCGGCGATGTTTTCCCGGTGACCTTCGCTATTGCTGAGTCGCCGACCGTCACCTGCACGGTCAACGTCTCCATCGGCGGCTCACCGCCAGTGATCACCTTCAACGAGGAACCGCTGGTTATCGAGCAAACCCCTGGCCAGTCACACGTTTTGACCGCTGATGAGCTGAAGGCCAAGATGACGGTGACCGACGTTGAGGACACCAACAGCGCTGCGCTGCTGGCGGCCACCAGTGCCACCGTTGCCGGCAACCAGCCGATCAACACCCAAAACGTCGGCGTCTATAACGTCACCTACTCGGTCACCGACTCTGATGGCATGACCGCCACTTCCGAGCGCGCCGTGGTAGTCACTGACGGTCGTTACATCATCGACAAGACCAACAACGTGATTATCGGTGCCCGCAACTTCGTGATCAAGCAGGCCGACGTTGATGGCTCGGAGTCTCAGGTGTTCTCCAGCAGCTATCCGGAGGCTTATGACATCGTTGGCAAGTATGTGCCAGTGTCGCTGACGGCTCTGCCCTCGGGCTGGGTGAAGAACGCCAATCTTGGTGACTACAACTTTACTTGGCAGGCTCAGGGCAGCAACGGTGTTTGGGTGCAGAAGCCGATCGTCGGCACTGTAGTCAACGCTGACGAGATCAGCCCGTCCGATAAGAGCAGCCGTTACACTATCGTGGCCTCTAACTTCGGTGTTAATACCACCCAAGCTGCCGCTATGGTTTCTGATGCCTCTTTCATGGTGCAAGACCGCGCCAATGTGCGTATTTTCCCGCTGGTTACGGGACTTGCCGCCCAAACGCCGATCCTCACCAACCGTGGCGGTTTCTCGGCCACCCAAAACCCCAACCCTGGCTATCCGATCACCTTTGCCATTCAGGGGATGACCAACTATAACGTCACCATCCGCGGCACCGTTTCCGATGGTGCACCGCCGGTGCTGAACGTATCCACACCGCTGGAGATTTGGATTGGTGATGCAGCTCAGAAGCCGGCCAATGCTATCCTGCCGGTGGCTTGGACATCTGACGGCCGCTACGGCGTTACTGTCAGCGATGCCGATCAGCCGACCCTCTCGGTGAGCGATGTTGTGGTCAGCGGTGACACTGTGAGCCTAAGCCCCGATATCTACAAGTTGCACTATTCGGTGACTGACGAGAACGGCAACAACGTTCAGGCTGACCGCGTGGTAGTCGTCAATGACGGCCGCTATGTGGTGGGTCAGGGTCGCGTTCTGTTGGCCAAGAGCTTTGTTACCAAGCTGGCTGACGTTACCTCTAACCCCAACAACCTGAACAGTGAGATTCTCGTCAACTCCGCGGCTACCCTCTATGACGGCACCACCGGTGCTGTTGTCGATGCCACTTCGGTGCTGAACAGTGGTGGCTACACCAAGGCTGAACGTGTTTACCCGATCACTATCGCCGGTGTGGACGTGCCCAGCGGCACCCTCATTAGGAACATCACCGGTGAGGTGGTGGATCGTCAGGTAATCGGCTCCGGGCCCGTCGGCCCCACCGTCGACACCTACTATGTGTTTGGTAACAACATCGAGAAGCGCACCAGCGAAGCCCAGCAGATCATCAGCAGTAACTCCTTGCTCTCGGAGCTGAGTGCTGGTGCTAGGCTCGCTAACCCGAACGGCAGCCTGACTGATGCCGGTGCCTACATCGTCAACGACGGTGGCTTCAGTGCCAGCAACGGTGCCAAGGGCATATACACCGTTACGGTGGCTGACTCCGGCAACCATAAGTCAATAGAGCTGACCGTCACAGTCAGCGACGGCAACCCGCCGACTATCACCGCCACCCCGGTGCCCCTAGTGATTCCAGTGGCTTCAGCTGCAGGCAATCTCAGCGAGGCTCAGATACTCACTGGCGTTCAGGTCAGTGACATCGAGGACACCGGCGGCGTGGCCACCAACGTGGCCAACCTCTCGCAGGCCAACCGCAGCCGTTTCAGCTACACCATTCAGGAGACGACCAGCGGCACCCCGGTGACTGTTACCGCCATCCCAGCTAACAGGGGCGGCATTTATCAGGTCACCCACAACTACACTGATGCTGACGGCAACCCTGCCGTGGCGGTGAAGCGCGGTCTGTTGGTTGATGACGGCACCGTTATCCGAGACCCCGAGTATATGCTGAAGGCCAAGAGCTTCATCATTGGTATCTCTGAAGTCAACACTGCAGACCTCAGAGGCCAGATCAAGGAGAAGAGCGAGGCTTTGGCTTGGAAGACCGACGGCACTCCGGCTGAGGCATATGTTGAGGATGTCGGCGGTTATTCTGCTAGGGAAGGGGAGCATAAACCACTGATTGGTATCAGTGGCTATGCTGACCTGAAAACTCACATCACGGCCAAAGTGGTCAAGACCGGCGATGAGGTTGGTGACAACGGCTACGGCAACGGTGACAAGTACTCCATCCTTGCCCAGAACTTCCGCATCAACATCACTGATGCCAAGGCGTTGCAGGCACAGGGCGCGTCAGCTATTGCTGCTTCTTTCGTGACCCGCGCCAACGCCACTGGCCTCTGGCGTGCTGGCAATGAAAGCGGTGCTTTCAACGCTGGCGGCACCCCGGTCATGACCAATGACGGCGGCTTCCGCACGGCGACCTTCGCTGAGAAGGGTGCTGCTGACTACCCGACCAAGATCCCCGTCACCTTCTGGGTGGACGAGGACCACACTGCCACCTGCACGGTGCTAGCTATCGTCTCCAACGGCTCGGACCCGGTGATCAAGATCAAGGATCCCAAGCACTTCGATCTTGGTACGCCGCTGACCGATGCCCAATTGCGTGCCGATGTGACGGCTACTGACGATGAGGACGGTGACATCACCAGTAAAATCACCTATGACACCAGCAAGGTGAACTGGAATGCCAAGGGCACTTACGAGGTGACATACAGCGTCACTGACTCCGATCACAATACTGTCACCAAGGTAGGTTATGTTACTACTGATGTGATAGGGCCTCCAGGCTCCAATTACAGCATCGATGCTGACAGCTATGTTGTTGATGCTGCGACCATGACGGGCGACAAGCCCGAAGTGATCACCAAGTCCAAGGCTAGCGGTACCCATTGGCTGCGTGATGCCGATGGCAATCTGAGTGGTCGCGAGGACTACACGCCCACGCCGGATGTCATTGGTGATCTGCCGGCAGGCTATGTCGCCAAAACATTGAACATGGCTCCAGGCTATGACATCAGGGTTGGTACCCCCGATCCCGCAGTCTACAAAGACATCAAGGCTTTCGTCAACGGCCCGACTGACGGCATCTACGCTGTCCAGGCATCTGACGCGACGATAGCTCCCAACGAGGTGGCCAACTATGTGGGTACGGGAGCCACGGCATCAGCCAACCTGATCAACCGGGCGAACGCCTCGGCCACCAAGCTGAACCTGAATACTAACGTAAACGAGCCTTACCCAGTGGCTGTTCAGGCTAACGCCATCCCGGCCGGTGCCCGTTCTGGCACCTCTTGGGATGTCACCTTCTATCCCCAGCAGCCCACCGACCCGCAGTCCGGCCCGAGCGCTGCGAAAACCGTCAAGTTCACCGTCTCCGGTGGTGGCGAGCCGCGCATTGACTTCACTAAGATTCCGCTGGAGATCGCCCAGACCCCGAACTCTGCGACGGCTACCCAGGATCAGCTGAAGGCCGAGATGACCGCCAACGACCTTGAAGACGATGCTGCCAACCCCGGCGTGACCTTCCGCAATGTCGTGGCCACCCCGGTCGACGGCCCCATCAACACCCACTCCATCGGTGTCTACAAAGTTGACTACACAGTTACTGATGCCGATGGCAACACCACCACCGCCACTCGCGCCGTGGTGGTCACCGACGGCCGCTATGAGTACACCGACACGGACGGCGATGGCCTAAACGAGTACATCATCGGCGCCCGCAACTTCGTGGCGGACCAAAAGGCCGTTTCTGGCCAAGCTGACCAGGTGCGTAGCTTCTCCTACGCTGAGGCCTTCGACAAAGTGGGCAACCAGATCCCCATCGAGCTGACTGCCCTGCCGCAAGGTTGGCGTGCGATGCCTGACCCGGCCGGCAACCCTTACCCCTTCACTTGGCGGGCTGTTGGTCATCCGGAAGTTACCAAGGCTATCACTGGTACGGTGGTCGTGGCCGACGTTGTCGACCCCGGCACCAAGGACAGCCAGTACGCGATGTCGGCCTCCAACTTCCGGGTAAACTTAGAGGAAGCTCAAGCCATCTTGGCCGGCGGCAACCCGGCCTTCATCGCTGCTGCCCAAACCAAGGTCTACCCGCTGTTGAACAGCCTGAACAACGCACCCTTGCCGACCATCACCGTGCCCGACCGTGGCGGCTTTGTGGCGGTGGAGAACAACGCCGGCTACCCGATCAGGTTCGGTGCCGAGAACACTGCCTTGACCGCAACCATTCGCGGCATCGTTTCCCAGGGCGGCGCTCCGCAGCTCAAGGTGACGACTCCGCTGGAAGTGGCCAAGGGCGGCACTTTCAACCCGATGGACGGCGTAACGGCTACTGATACTGAGGACGATGCCGCTGGCATCCCGCTGAACGTCACCTATCAGCCTGTCGATTCGGTGAACACCAACGTTGTGGGCACCTACAACCTCACCTACTCGGTCACCGACTCCGACAACAACACTGTCACCGCACCGCGGGTGGTGGTGGTCAACGACGGCCGCTACGACGTGGGCGAGGGCCGCGTTCTGCGCGCCAGTTCCTTCGTCATCAAGTCATCCGATGTCTCGGCCACCCAGTCCGGCCGCAACGCCCAGCTGATCTCCGGCTCCCAGTCCACCGTCATTGACGGCGACAATGGTGCCGACCTCGGCCCCAACTCGATCTATGTGGCCTCTGACGGCGGCTTTAGCTCCTCTGTCAGGGAATACAACGGTGTTATCTTGAGGGCTCCGGATGTTCCGGACACCCAGGGTGCCACCATGGTGCCGCTGGAGCGGCAGATTACCGCTAAGGTGGTCGCTGCCGATCATCTGGACTCTGGCCCTGACCCGCTTGACCCCAACGGCGACAGCACTTATGTCTATGGCAACGACCTGACGCTCCGGGTTTCTGAGATGCAGGCGCTGCTGTCTGCCGCCGATGCCAACGCCGCAGTGCTCAACGCCCTGTCTGCTCATGCCGACAAGGCTCAGGCGGGCGGCGGTTTGACCGACGTGGCTGTTAAGATCAAGTCCGCCTCCCCGGCCTTAGCTGCTGCCCAAGGTGTCTATCGGGTGGAAGTGACCGACGTGGACGAGGCTGCCTCGATCATCTGCACCATCACCGTCAGCGAGGGTAACGGCCCGCACATCAGCGCCCCGACCCCCATCAACATCCCGGTTTCCGCGTCTCCGAACCCGTTGACCCGCGATCAGCTGATGAGGACCCCCAGTGGCGCTGTCACGGCCACTGACGACGAGGACGGCCCGCTGACCGACAGCGTTCAACCTACCGACACGGCTACTGGTGCCTTCCCGAACATCCCGGCCAACGTGCCTGGCGTCTATCAAGTCACCTACAAGGTAACTGACTCTGACGGTAACCCGGCCGAGGTCACTACAGCAGTGATCGTCAACGACGGCTCGATTATCTACGACGACAAGTACATCCTGCGTGCCCGCTCCTTTGTCATTGGCGTTTCTCAAGTCACGCCGCAGGCGGCTGACACGCAGATCCTCGCCGAATCCAACGCTCGGGCTTGGATGTCGAACGGTACTTTGGCATCGCCTTATGTTAAGGAAATCGCTGGTTACACCGACAGGGTTGATGAGTATACGCCGATCATCGGCATTCGCAGCTACGATGCCCTGACTCGCACCATTATGGCCAAGGTCTTTGGTGACGGCGACGACTACACTCCGCCCACCAACGGCGGCGGCACTAACGGCGACAAGTATGCCATTACTGCCAACAACTTCCGCATCAACCTGACCGATGCAGCAGCTCTGCAGACGGCTGGCGCGGCGGCCATTCAGACTGAGTTCCTGAAGCAGAACCGCTCCGATGCCAAGAGCTTGTTACGTGCTACTGACAATTTGGCTCTGGGTGGCACTGCGACCTTGGCCGACGACGGCGGCTTCCGTACCGCTCAGCTGCAAGAGGGCTCCACTTTCACGGTTCGTTACGCTGTGGCCGAAGAGCCCGGCACCTTTGTGGACCGCAAGGTGCTGGTTTCCAACGCCACACCGCCTTGGATCAGCATTCTCAAACCCTTCGCCACGCCGGTTGGTGTGCCGCTGAGCACCGCTCAGCTTTCTGACCCGGCCTACGTGGACTACGGTGACAATGAGGACACCAAGGCTGCCCTGAGCTTCAGCGTCGATGCCAGCGATGTCAACTGGAACGAAAAGAACATCTACAAGGTGCACTACACCGTCGTTGACACTGACCACAACACGACGACCAAAGACGGCACCGTGATGGTTGGCTATGACGCGCCGAACCCCGCCGGCTGGACCGTGGATGCCGAGAACTTTGTGAAGACTGTTGAGCAGGTAACTGCCGATTCCTCCGATGCCTCGATCCTCGCGGCTGCCCAGGCCAAGGCCCTGCATTGGGAGAATGAGGATATGGTCGAGCACAACGAGGTGCTAGTGGTTGCCGACCGCGACGGCTACACTGCCGCTGCTGGCGATTACCCCATCGTTGTCAGCCTCAGTGCCGCAGCAAATGCCGGTACCCCAACGCCTGCCAAGACCATCTCGGCCAAGGTCGTTACTAACCCGATCATCAGCCCTGTTCCTGACGAGTGGGTGGTGGATGCTAGCCCCATCGTCCTTTATCCGCTGGACGCCCCGAACTACGTTGGCACCGGCAACACCGCCAAGGCCAACATCATCACCAGGAGTTTGGCCGAGGGTTGGCATATCTACACGCCGACCGGCTCCACGGACTCTACAACCGCCGGTGGGCCTGGCATTGACAACGTGGATGTTTTCTCCAACGACATGCCCGCCAACCCGGTGGTCGGTCAGACCTACCACGCCGTGCTCTATCCCAAGGGCGTGCCCTTCACCAACGGTGTGCCGGATGTCTCGATCACTGTTCCCATCACCATCAACAACGGCAACCCGCCGACCCTTCAGTTCACTGCGATTCCGCTGGTCATCACTCAGACCGCGACCTCGCAAAACGCCACTCAAGACGACCTGAAGGCCGAGCTGATTGCCACTGACATCGAAGACGATGCCGCCAACCCCGGCGTGACGCTGCGTAACGTCGTGGCCACCCCGGTCAACGGCATTATCGACAAGCACTCCATCGGTGTCTACAAGGTCAGCTACACCGTCACCGACTCCAACGGCAACACCACTACTGCCACCCGGCCAGTGGTGATTGACGACGGTCGCTACAAGTACACTGACGAAGACGGCGACGGCTTGAATGAGTACATCATCGGAGCCCGCAACTTCATCGTCGATCAGAAGGAAGTTAGCGGCCAAGCCGACCAAGTGCGTAGCCTTTCCTACGCCGAGGCTTGGGATAAGTTCGGCAACCAGCTGAACGTTGAGCTGGCTGCTCTGCCTGCCGGTTGGCAGGCGATGCCGGAAGCCAAGAGCTACCCCTTCACTTGGAAGGCCGTCGGGCATGACAACGTCACCACCACCATCACCGGCACCGTAGTTGTGGCCGACGATGTTGATCCGGGCACCAAAGACAGCCAGTACGGTATTGCGGCCTCCAACTTCCGGGCTAACCTGCAAGAGGCAGCGGCCATCGTTGCCGGCGGCAACCCGGCTCTGATCAGCAACGGCCAGGCCACGGTCTACCCGCTGCTGGACAAGTACGACCCGACCAAGACCCCGGGTGCCCCGGCGCTGCCGGCGGTCACCGTGACCAGCAACAGCTTCAAGGCTGAGCAGAACGCCAATGGCTGGCCGGTCAGTTTCAGCGCTGCCAACACCAACCTTTCTGCGGACATTCTGGGTATTGTTTCCCAGGGCGCTGCACCGCAGCTCTCCGTCACCACCCCGGTGGAAGTGGCCAAGGGCGGCACCTTCAACCCGCTAGACGGTGTGACCGTCACCGACCCTGAAGACACGGCTGCCGGCAATACACCGGTTCCCACTTACCAGCCGATCGGCGACCCGGTAGACACCAACGTGGTGGGCATCTATAAGCTCGAGTACTCGGTCACCGACTCCGACAACAACACTGTCACCGCGCCGCGCGTGGTGGTGGTCAACGACGGCCGCTACGATGTGGGCGAGGGTCGCGTCTTGCTTGCCAACTCCTTCGTCATCAAGTCATCCGATGTCTCGGCCACCCAGTCCGGGCGCAACGCCCAGCTGATCTCCGGCTCCCAGTCCACCGTCTTCGATGGTGACAGCAGTGCCGACCTCGGCCCCAACTCGATCTATGTGTTCAACGACGGCGGCTTCAGCTCCATTGCCAACACGTACAATGGTGTTGTTCTGCGAGCTCCGGATGTTCCGGACACCCAGGGTGCCACTGTGGCGCCGCTGGAGCGGCGGATCACCGCCAAGGTGGTCACTGCCGACGAGCTGGACTCCGGTCCCGATCCGCTTGACCCCAACGCCGACAGCACCTATGTTTACGGCAATCACCTGACGCTCCGGGTTGCTGAGATGCAGGCGCTGCTGTCTGCCGCCGATGCCAACGCCGCAGTGCTCAACGCCCTGTCTGCTCATGCTGACAAGGCTCAGGCCGGCGGCGGTTTGACCGATGTGGCCGTCAAGATTAAGTCCACCTCTCCGGCCTTAGCTGCTGCCCAAGGTGTCTACCGGGTGGAAGTGACCGACGTGGACGAGGCTGCCTCGATCACCTGCATCATCACTGTCAGCGAGGGCAACGGCCCGGCCATCGATGCCCCGACGCCTATCGTCATCCCGGTTTCCACCTCTGCGGACCCGCTGACCCGCGACAAGCTGATGGTCACCCCGACCGGCAACGTTACCGCCTCTGACCCCGAGGACGGCAACCTGACCGACAGCATCCAGCCCACCGACCCGGCCACTGGTGCCTTCCCGAACATCCCGGGCAACGAGCCTGGTGTTTACCAAGTCACCTATAAGGTCACCGACTCCGACGGCAACCCGGCTGAGCTTACCAAGGCCGTGATCGTCGACGACGGTTCGTTTGTCTACGACGACAAGTACATCTTGCGTGCCCGCTCCTTTGTGATCGGTGTCTCTGAGGTCACGCCGCTGACGGCTAGTGCGCAGATCCTGTCCGAGTCCAACGCTCAGGCTTGGAAAACTGATGGTTCTTCGGTTTCGCCGTATGTCAAGGAGTCTGCTGGCTACAAAGCCGTAAAAGGCACTTATCAGCCACTGATCGGTATCCTGACCTACGATGCCCTGACCCGTTACATCACGGCCGAGGTCTATGACGATGGCCCCGGCGGCGGCGGCGGCGATAACGGCACCCTCTATTCCGTCGTCGCCTACGACTTCCGTATCAACGTCCAAGATGCTGCTGCCCTGCAGGCGCAGAGCGACCAAGCCGTCAGCGATGCCTTTGTTGCTCGCTCCAAGGCCGTAAGCTACCTGCGTGCCGATTCCAGCTTGGCCCGGGCCGGCCACCCGACCCTGGTTAATGGCGGCGAGTTCAAGAGCCATGCTCCATTTACCGAAGGCCAGACCTTCGCCTTCCAGGTCGCCGTGGCCGAAGAACCCGGCACCTTTGTGACGCGCACGGCCCTGATCTCTGACGCCACGCCGCCTTGGATTGCTGTTTACCAGCCGTTCTCGACGCCGGTTGGCGTGCCGCTGACCACAGCCCAGCTTTCCGACCAGGCTTACGTGGACTATGGCGACCAAGAAACCACCAACAAGGCCGAACTGACCTTCACTGTCGATGCCAGTGACATCGACTGGAACACCAAGGGCATCTACAAGGTCCACTACTCCGTCACCGACCCCGACCACAACACGACGACCAAAGACGGCACCGTGGCGGTTGGTATGGTAGTGGGCGAGAACTGGGTTCTGGATGCCAACGACTTCGTGAAGACCGTTACAGAAGTTGCTGCTGATTCCTCCGATGCTTCGATTCTTGCGGCTGCCCAGGCCAAGGCTTGGCATTGGGAGAACGAGGATCTAGTCGAGCGTAACGACGCGCTGGCAATTGCCAATCGTGGTGGCTATACGGCCGCTAAGGGCGACTATCGTGTTACGGTTACCGTCAGTGACCCGGCGCTGGCGGCCAACCAGCTGCCCCAGAAGACCGTGGATGCCAAGGTTACCGATGCCATAATCATCAACCCGGATCGCCACGAGTGGGTCGTTGCCGCCAACCCCATCACCCTGTATCCGCTGGATGCTCCGAACTACGTTGGCACCGGCGATGTGGCCAAGGCCAACCTCATCTCTAGGAGCGCGGCTGAAGGCTGGCACATCACCACGCCGGACGGCTCCAACGACTCTGTGACTCTCGGCGGCTTGGGCACCAACTACGTGGACGTGCTCTCTAACGACATGCCCGCTAACCCGGTGGCTGGCGAGACCTACCACGTGGTGCTCTATCCCAAGGGCGTGCCCTTCGAGAACGGCGCACCAATCCAGTCAATAACGGTTCCTGTCACCATCAGCAACGGCAACTCGCCGAACATCACCTTTACGGCTTTGCCGCTGGTGCTGGAGAAGACCGCCACCAGCCAACCGCTGGCCAACACTACCGTCTACAGCAACAACCTGACAGCCTCGCTGCTCGGTCGCTCGATGGCCGTCACCGACGCTGAGGACGACGCTGCCAACCCGGTCAAGCCGGTGAAGGTGGACATCGTGATGGTCAACGACAACGATACGCCGATCAGCAACACCGCTGACACCTTAAACGTTGGCGTCTACCGCTTCCGCTACACGGCCACTGACTCCAACAACAACGTTACGGTTGCTTACCGCGCCGTGGTTGTCCAGGACGGCCGCTATGTGATCCCGGACAACAACAACGACGGCATCTGCGACGACATCATCATCGGTGCCCGCAACTTCGTGGTTAAGCAAGCCGATGTGCGGGCCGTTGAGAGCGCCATCGCCAGCTTGTCCTACGCCGAGGCCTTCCTGCCCGATGGCACCACTCTGACCCCGGCCTTGATTGGCGGTATCCCGCCTGCCTATGCTGCGGCAGCACTCGGTGACCATCCGTTTGTTTGGGGTGTTGCTGGCCACACTACTACCAAGGAGATCAACGGTAAGGTGGTCGCGGCCGACGTGGTCGACCCCGGCGACAAGCAGAGCCAGTACGCCATCTATGCTTCGAACTTCATCAACAACATTGAGCAGGCTCGGGCTACCTTGGGCAATGACGACTTCGTGAATCAGGCTGATGCCCACGTTGTGAAGCTGGTCACCGGTGTGCCGGACAAGAGCGTGGAGATCAACGACCGCGGCGGCTTCACAACTGTTGCCGGTTCCTATCCGATCACCTTCGCCATTCAAGGCATCCCGGTCAGTTCACAGAAGGCTCAGATCAACGGTGTTGTCACCAACGGCCCCGTGCCAGTGCTTGGCGGCACCGGTCCGGTGGAGATTTGGGTGGGTGACCCGGCTGATCCCAACAGGCCAGCCAACTCCATCCTGCCCTCCGAGTACCAGGGCATCAAACACGGTGTCACCGTCACCGACACTGACATCAACGGTGCCCCCGATCTGACCATCGACGACGTTCAGGCCACTTACACTGAGAAGGACATGCCGGCTGTTATCGACGAGAGCGCTGTTGGCCCTTATCCGGTGCACTTCTCGGTCACCGACCGCGACGGCAATACCGTCACAGCTGACCGGGTGGTATTGGTCAATGACGGTCGCTACGAGTCTGGTGTTGGCCGCTACCTGACGGCTCAGCCCTTCGTCATCAAGGCCAATGAAGTCACCACTGACCAAGCGCTGGTCGACATCCAGCTCAAAGACCGGGCAGCAGCCGGGCTGTTCAGCCTAGTGAACAACAACGCGGCTCCGGCTACCGACCTTTGGGTTAGCAACCGCGGCAACTACAGCGCCACCGCTGCCACTTACCAAGTGACCTTCTCCGGCAAGGATGTTGATCCTAGTAACTCCGCAGCCGTGCTGCCGAACATCACTAAGACCGTCGATGCCAAGGTAGTTGATGCTGACGTGCTGGTTTCCGGACCGGACGACACTGGCAAGAACACCTTCTACGTCTACGGCAACAACATCGTGCTCACCCCGCCGCAGGCGGCTGCCATCCGCGCTGCTGGCAACGCTGCCCTGCTTGAGGCCCTCGGGGCCGGCGGCGAGCTGACCCATGCCAACGGCACTCTGACCAACTTCACCCCGATCGTTGCCAATGACGGCGGCTTCATGACCGCTACTGCCAACACTGGCACCTACCTTGTGGACATTGCCGACGGCAACCCGGCGCATGCCACTGCCCAGCTGCGTGTTGTTGTGGCCACTGGCGGTGCTCCGTCACTGTCGCTGGTGCCCTCGCCGCTGGTTGTCCCGGCCTCCGATCAGCCCGGAACGCTCACCGAGCAGAAGCTGATGGAGGGTGTCACGGCCTCCGACCCCGAGGACGACGCCTCTGGTACACCGCTGGCTCCGGCCATCAAGGGTGATGTGCCGCAGATCCCGGCCGACAAGGCTTCGGTGACCCAAGTCACCTACACTGTTACCGACTCGGCGGGCAACACCATCGAGGACTCCCGGGCAGTGATCGTCGACGACGGCTCCTTCCGCTGGGACGACAAGTACATCATCTATGGCAACTCCTTCCTGATCAACAAGGCTGACGTTAACAAGAGCGATCCGGACTCGCAGATCCTGCGTCTCTCTGATGCCGCGGCTTGGACTGTTGACGGTGTGCCGCTTGACCCGACCACTGCTGACAGGGTGACCACTGCCGTAGGCATTAGGCCGAATGGTTACACTGACACTGTCGGTGACCATCAGATCACCCTCTATGTCAAGAACGACCCGTCGCTGACCCGTGGCATCGTGGCCAAGGTAACTAACAAGATACCGGGCAACGGCGATGAGTACTCGATTGCTGCCGCTGACTTCCGCATCAACTTGGCTGATGCTAACGCCCTGAAGCTTGCTGGCACCAACGCTATCGCCGCTGACTTCCTGACTCGCGCTGGTGTGGAGAGCTACAAGCGCTCTGACATGAGCAGCCAAGCTGGCACCAAGCTCTTGTCTAACGACGGCGGCTTCCGCACTGCCACCTTCGCCCCCGAGGGTGCGGCAGATTATCCGTCCACCTTCCCCGTTACCTTCTGGGTGGACGAGGACCACACTGCCACCGTTACCGTGACCTGCACGGTTTCTAACGGTAACCATCCGTGGGTGACAGCACCGCCGTTCAAGCAGGTGCCGCTGGGTGGAAGCTTCACCGAGCCGGACTATGTTAGCGGTGTCACCTACGGCGACTCCGAGGACGACATCACGAAGCTGACGCTGATCCACGACACCCCAGTGGACACCTCCCGTGAGGGTGAGTATCCGGTGACCTACACCGTTACCGACAGCGAGAACAACAGCACTGAAGCTATCGGCTACGTACTGGTGGGCGACGACTGGGTGTTTGATGGTGACTACGCTGTCAAGGCCAGTAATTTCGTGACCACGATCAAGGCTGTTCAAGACGCAGCATCTACAGATGCCCTGATTCTCAGCCGCAGCCATGCCGAAGCCAAGCACGTTGTGCGTGATGCTGCCGGCAACATTACTGGTATCGAGAATGCAGCTCCGGTCGTCAAGGCCAACGGCGGCCTTACCGCCACCGCAGGTACCTACCCCGGCATCCAAGTTGGTGTGGCCGCCGCCACCCAGCCTATTGCCACCATCCAAGCTCAGGTGCTGGACAAAGACAAGATCTCCAACGATCCTGACGAGAACGGCAACATCAACGACAGGAACACCAACGACCCGACCGACCCTGCTCACTACGCAGTGGCTGCCAACGATGTCCAACTGACTTGGAACCAAGCTGGCCAGCTGGCCGGTAAGACCGACGCTGCCACCCAGGCTGAACTGATCCGCTTGGCTGCCGCCGAGGCCTACAAGGCCGACAAGGACGGCATCCGCAGCGGCTTGACCGTGGCGGTCAGCGCCAACGGCATCCAACAGGCCACCGGCGACTACGCAGTGACCTTCGTGCCCGCTGGTATCGGCGGCGTGGCCGTCACCGTGATCTTCTCCGTCGATCAAGGCACCATGCCGGTGATCACTGCTGGGCCGCTGGAAGTGGCCAAGGTTGACACGCCCACTGGCATGACCCGGGCTGAGCTTCTGGAAGGCGTCACTGTTGTTGACGCTGAGAGCCCGGAGATCGGCACCAAGGATGCCGTCATCACCCTGAAGGACTCGGCTGGCAACGACATCCCGGCTATCGACAAATCCAAGCCGGGCGTCTACCAAGCTACCTACACGGTTGCTGACCCCTTCATCACCAACCCCGATGGCACCCCGGCCACCACTCAGGTCAGCCGCGCCATCATCGTCAACGATGGTCGCTTCATCCTCACTGACGAGGACGGCGACGGCAAGGTTGACGTGATCGTCGGCGCCAAGGCCTTCGTGGTTTCCGCTGAGGACCCGACCTTCTCCGGCACCGCCGCTGACGCTCTGCGCCTCTCCTACGCTGAGGCCTACGACTCCACTGGTGCTGCTCTGACTCCGGTGCTGGTTGACCCGGTTACCGGTCAGCAGGTTGGCGTGCCCACGGGCTTTGCCTCTAAGCTGCCCGGCACCTACAACTTCGTGGTCAGCGCTGCGGGTCATCCTGACGCTCAACGCGCCCAAGTAGCCGGCACCATCGTCTTCGACGGTACTGACGACGGCCAAGACCACATCGTTATCGACCAGGGCCCCGACCCCTACAGCTCGCCCTATGCCCTCTGGGCCAAGGACTTCTCGCTGGACGTTGCCGACGCTGCCGGTTTGGCCGCCAGCGATGCTGGCCTGATCGCCGCTGCTGACGCCCACGTGGTCAAGCTGGTGCCGACCGCTCCTGACGCTGCTCCTTCGGTCATTGACCGCGACGGCATCACCGACCGCAAGGGCACCTACAGCCCGACCTTCGGCATCACCGGCACGACCCCTGACCAGTACTCCGCAACCGTCGATGCCGTTATCGACGATGCCAACGGTCCTCTGCTCACCGTGACTACTCCCTACGAGGTCACCCCGGGCACGCCTTGGGATCGTGGCACGGCCATGACCGGTGTCAACGCCATTGACCCCGGCGACGGTGACATCACCGACCAAGTCAACTACTACCCGACCCCCGACCCGGCCGACCCGACCAACCCGGGCAAGCCAGTGGACACCGACAAGCCGGGTATCTATCCGGTAACCTACAATGTCACTGACTCCGACGGTAACACCTCTGAGCAAGACCGCGTCATCGTGGTCAACGACGGCCGCTACACTGTTGGCAAGAACAACATCCTTGAGGCCACATCCTTCGTCATCAAGGCTGCTGATGTCACCAACAACGCTACCCAGGTGAAGCCGCAGCTGAAGACGATGACCGGTGCCAAGGCCTACAACGGCAAGACCGGCGAGCAGATGGCCCCCGAGTCCATCAACGTCGACTCCACCGGCGGTTACAGCCGCACGGCGGGTGTCTACGATGTCACCCTCTCGGTGACCGACGGTGCCGCCGGCCGCATCACCAAGACCGTCAAGGCCCAGGTCATCGATGCCGAGGTACTCGACAACCGGCCAGTTGACCCCAACGACCCGGACGGTGCCAAGGTTCACGTTTACGCTAACGAGCCGACCATGCGCATCTCTGAGGCTGCCCGCATTGCTTCGTCCACTAACCCCGACGATGCCCTGCTGAAGGCGATGCAGGCCGGTGCCCTGATCACTGAGCCTGACGGCACAGTGTTGCCGCAGGGTGTGAAGATCGTCGACAACGGCGGCTTCAAGCCCACCCCGGGCACCTACACCGTGCAGGTCTCCGACCTCGATGGCGTGACCACCATCCCGGTCAGGGTGACCGTGACAAACGGCTATGGCCCGACCCTGAACACCGAGAACCCGGTCAAGATCCCGGTCAGCTCTGACCCGCGTGGCCTGACCCCTGAGGAGATCAAGGGCAAGGCAACGGCCTCCGACCCCGAAGACGGCAACCTGACCGACAAGATCGTGGTTACCGGCAACGTTCCGGCCAACACCCCGGGCATCTACCCCGTGACCCTCACCGTCACTGACTCCGACAACAACACTGTCACCAAGAAGTCGGTAGTGGTGGTCGATGACGGCGGCTTCGTCTACGGGCCGAACTACATCCTGCACGCTGGTGACTTCACCGTCGCCGCCAGCTCTGTTAGCACCACTAGCCCGGCTGCCCAAATCATCTCGCGCTCTGGTGCCTACGCTACCAACTACGAGGGCACCCCGGCGGCGGTCTCTGTCACCAGCTTGGGCGGTTACACCAACGCCCGCGGCGAGTACACCCCGACCGTGGCCGTGGCCGCTGCGCCTTCAACGGCCAAGCGCATCACCGCTACTGTCACCTCGCCGCTGGTTCGCTACTACGTGGCCTTCAACCCCAACGGTGGCGCACTGACCGGTCCGAGCCGCATCTGGGTGGTGGAGCCTTCGACCACGCTCAGCTACCTGCCCTCCTCGCCGGTACGCAACGGCTACAGCTTCGTCGGCTGGTTCACGACGCCCGCTGGCAGCACACAGTTCAACCAAGGGACCCCGGTGACCTCTAACCGCACGGTCTACGCTCGCTGGCAGGCCAACCCGACCCCGACGATTCCGCCGGCCAACATCTACTACGACAACAGGACGACCACTACTGGCATACCCGGCGCAGTCCCTGTTGTCATCAACGGTGTCGGCGAAACCGGTCAACCGAGTTACGTGACGGTCACCAACCCGGTGAATGGGCCTGACGACGGGCTGACCGATATTGGTGGGGACACCACTCCGCTAGGAGGTCCGACACCGACCCACTGGTCGCTCTTCGACCTCATCGCCACCATCGTGGCAGCGCTCCTGCTGGTCATCTTCTTCATCAAGTTCCTCCTTGACCGCCGCAAGAAGGGTGACAACTACGAGGAACAGCCGATCGACCAAGAGCAGTGGGCCAAGATGACTCCTGAGCAGCGTGCCTCCTACGTTGCCCGCATCGAGAGTGACCGCAAGGCTTACTACGCCGAGCAGCAAGAGAAGCAAAACAAGCAGAAGGCCCTCTACGTCAACGCCCCAGTGCTGCTGATCGTGGCCGCCGCCTTCGTCGAAGCGCTGATTGTGCTGCTGGCCACTCAGGACTTCACAGCCCAAAGGGTGATCTTCGATCAGTACTCCGTGCCGATCTCGCTGGCTGTGTTCGTTCAGCTAATCGCCCCCATGATCGGAGCCTTGGTGCAACGCCGCAACAGAGGCGGCAACGCTCCCTCCGAGCGCCCTCCGGTAACAGCCTAACAGCCTAACCGGGACAGGCAAGCAAGACTCCCAAAGGTGGGGCGCATGCGAAAAGCATGCGCCCCACCACCGTTCATTGCAGGTTCGGGACCGCAACCCTCCGGCCGCCCCAAGCCCGCCCGGCCATTGCGGGGTCGGGACCGCGAGCTTTCCGGCCGCCCCAAGCCCGCCCGGCCATTGCGGCCCCGGGACCGCGAGCTTTCCGGCCGCCCCAAGCCCGCCCGGCCATCGCGGGTTTGGGACCGCGAGCTTTCCGGCCGCCCCAAGCCCGCCCGGCCATCGCGGGTTCGGGACCGCGAGCTTTCCGGCCGCCCCAAGCCCGCCCGGCCATCGCGGGTTCGGGACCGCGAGCCTTCTGAGATCATCTTGCTAGTTTTTGCGGAAAAAACGGGCTTGTGCGAAACTTAATCCTGTTTTAGTGCTCGAAAAAGGCAAAAATCAGCTTTAAAGGCACCAATTCAGGCTGTATTTCTGTTCCTTACTTCGCACAAGTTCGATTTTGCCGCAAAAACTGGCTTTGGAATCTCAAATTCCAACAAGGAGTATCGGCTACCAAAGATAGTGGGACGGATGGCGGGAGTAAAATTCACGAGCGTAGACTCGATGGCAGGTGCATAGAGCAAAGCGCGTAACCAGAGCAGCGGCGCGGCTCAATCGGGTCGAGTCAAGGAAAGGGGGTGGTCGGTGTGAGCAGTTCCATGGAACGTAGGCTCTTCTTGAAGCCTAGCCCGGGCTGACAAAACGCCTTTGGCAGAAGGTCAGCCGTCGGGCAGAACCCATGCACGTTCAAGCAAACGTCGGCGATACGCCAAGCGTTATGCTAATACCAAACCCAAGGTCAACACCACCGTTGACCAAATTATTCCAAAGGGTGAGTAAGACGAAGCTCTCAAGAAGAAAAAGAAGAATCTTAAAATCTGATGGTACAGTTTGGTCTTGGGGTGCCAATAATTGTGGTTCCCTCGGAAACGGCACATCCGGCAGATATACCTGTGTTCCGGCAATGGCGCTGTTAGGCCGAATGATCTGGCCTTAAAGTGATGGGATAACTGCAGCAGGAGTGTGCTCGACTAATGCTGTGCGCAATGTGCGTGTTAATGGTACGTACAAACTGGCACAAGCCAACCCAAGTGCTTTTATCCAACTGCACTTCCAACCAGAAAAAGCGCCCCGCATGCGGGGCGCATGCAAGGGGTATGCGGGGCGCATGCGGGGGCATGCAAGGCGCATGCAAGGGGTATGCGGGGCGCATGCGGGCGCATGCGGGGGCATGCAAGGCGCATGCAAGGGGTATGCGGGGCGCATGCAAGGGGCATGCGGGGCGCATGCAAGGCGCATGCAAGGGGCATGCGCCCCGCTCGCTTATCACCTTGTTTTGGCTTGTCAAAAATTAACAAGGAGCCACCACCCCCCGGTCATTGCGGGCCTGACCCGCAATCCTTCCGAACCACCCTGTATCGGCTCTGGCTCAGCACAGGCTTAGCCGTTGGCAAAACACAAGAACGGGGCGTATGCAGGGTGCATCTGCCCCACTCGCCCGCCCCCATCGCCCGCCCCCATCGCCCCGGACTATCAAAAAGAGCGTAATAGATAAAACTAACATGCTATAATATGCGACTGCGTAGCGTTCGCCAGACGGGTGCGCTTCCCTGTGAGAGGAAAGGAAGGGCGCCGCATGGACATCTTTGTAATAGCTGCATGGGCGGGAATCGGCTCGTTTGTGATAGGTGTTATAGAACTTGTCTTGATAATCTGGCGTTTACGCCGCGACGACAAAACAGGGCAGCCACCCGAAGAGTAGCTGCCCTGTAAGTCCGTAGCGCACCCGTCGCCGTTCGAAGCAATAGCGGGCACTGTGCTCCTAGGATGCCACAGCGCAGCGCTCCCATCAAACCGGGGCGGCCCCGCTGCCGAACAGGGAGGGCATGGGGGCATGAGGGAGGCATGAGCAAGGCGGCAAAATAGCCGTCCCGGCAACAGCGCAGCCGCCGGCTGCGGTACTTGACCTGGCCGAAAACGGCAAGAGCGTCTAACAGGGAGCCGCCACCCTGCCCGGGGCATTGCGGGCCTGACCCGCAATCTTTGCCCTGATCGGCAGGATGGAAGATTGCGGCTCAGGAGCCGTAATGACTGGGGTTTTGCTTTATTAGCATCTCCTAGGGGGTGCACAAGCTGCCACATCCAGCAGCCAAGGTGAGGCAAGGGGACAGTTCTTGTGTGCCGCCAGTGTTGGCCAGACGAGATGCAAGCCCGGCCTGCAGCGTCCCGGCGTCCGCCTGGTGTGCCGCCAGTGTTGGCCAGACGAGATGCAAGCCCGGCCTGCAGCGTCCCGGCGTCCGCCTGGTGTGCCGCCAGTGTTGGCCAGACTAGATGTGCAAACCGCATCCTTGTCTTGGCCGGCTATGCTGCCCTGTCAACGGCACAGCATAACCGGGTGATGTTTTCCAGGCACAGACCAAGCAACACCGCCGTGCTGAAAAGTCAGATGTGCGACTCCACTTGAAATCCGGATGAAGCTGCGCTTATATACGCTATCAAGTTAAAAGCATCATAAGACAGCACCAGTGCAGATACCACGACTACCACCAAGACGAGGCACACCATCCGCTTGGCATCTGGCTCGCCGGGCTGAGTGGCCGCAGCCAGCCTATCCAACGCTTCGCTTTCCGTACAAGTCTGAGAAGTGCTGTTGAAATCTACAGGACGGTTCAAAATGTTGAAACCTAGAGGACGGTTCAAGATTTCGCGGATGGCTTTGCGCTGCAGCGATAATAGAAGACGAATATCGCGTAACCAGCTAAGAGCCAGCACAACAGCCACAACGACGAGTACTTTGTGACCACCGCCATTGATCCCAGCGGCTAAGAGCCAGCACAACAGCCATAACGACGAGCGCCTTCACAGCCATTCCAGCAATAAAAACGACTACGTTCAGCATTGCAACACCTGTCTTCTACGGGTATCCTTCCCACCGAAACCACTTAGCTCCGGTGGGAAGGGGCAGCTTGAGCCGACGGCTCATCATCTATAAACGACACAAGTTGCTGAGTTATAAAACTCAGCATAAGACACAACAGTGATCGTATACTCAAGAATGCTTATTCCTTTTTGCCAAGTTATGTTGCTGGTGAAATTGGCAGTAAGTGTCCTCCCGCCATCAATTTTTTGCCCAAGAACTCGTAATATGTTTTACAGCTCCGCCACCGTTAGCAGCATAAGAGTTTAGCTTATTAACAGTAGTAATAAGTTTATTTGAAATTGTGTAAGTAGGATTAAGGGCTAACTTAACGGAATTGAGCCCGCTATTTACAGTCTTGTAGCCAACAGGAGACACATACCCACTGGCTCTAGGGATTGCCGCATCAGAATCTATAAGTGCGCCGGGTTCCAATATATTGGATTTGGCTATACCATCGACTTCGAGCTGAGTCACAGGTGAGGGGTCGATACTTGTGTTGAGGCATATTTCGCCACCTTCGTCCAGTGTCTCCTGGACGGCCTCCAACCATTTTCCGATCGCTCTTTGATTCATGTCATCAACAGCACTATCCCCTGAAACAGGGACGCTAGGTGCAAATCTTCCAAGATCTGCCTTTAAAAACACCGGATCACTCTTTTCGTCAGCCAACAGTGTTCCCGTTGGATAGAGCAGCGTTGCCAAGCCAGCAACTGCTGCAGTGGAGACGAAATTCCTCCGTGATACTGTCTCTTTATTCATTGTGTGCTCCCTGCGTGCAGAATTCACTGCCTCCGGACAGCTTTAGGTTTTTATAGGGCCTTGGGTTAATCGTTTGTAATGCGGAACAAAAAAACGCATCAGAGCACCCTATTGCTTAGAGCGATAACCCCTCGACCCAGATTCGTCTCCCAAAACGAAAGAGAGATACTTACGTACAGGGCAATCAGGTGTCTGTTTTGAAAAGAGTAACGGCCTATGTTGACAAACGTCAACATAGGCCGAGGTAAGGATACTTTATCACGCCCAAAAAAACTATTCGAGTGGCCGAATGCCTAACCTGTGGTTTTAGCATTGCCTAACCTGCCTATCGGTATGGCTTATTCAGCCATGCCGAACCATTCAAGGATTCCTGCCCCCCGTAGCTGCAGCACGGAATCCTGTAAACCAGACTGGTACCAAAACGCAAGCACCATGATCCACAGACTATCTCAGTCGCTGAAATGTATCAAATTCATTATTTTACAAACAATCCAACGAATTGCCGTCACCGTCGTAGTCGCTGAAATGTATCAAATTTATTATTCCAGAAACGGTTATATTGTAGTGATTGGTCGGGATGGCCAAGGGAACGGGTGGTGCCTTCTGCCTTGCTGGCCGTCCGTCTCCTGCTGGCGTTAAGACAGTAGTGATGCTTCGACAGAGAGCGGTAGTCCCCACACGAACATCAAGCCAGCAACCTTTCGCACTGGTGTATGAGAGGAGGGGTTGCGGGTTAGGCTCGCAATGACTATGGCCTGGATGCCGATGGTGTTTTTCGGTGTCCAAATTACTGTGAGATACTGCTGGAGCATGAGCCAACCTCCGACGGCGACAACTCCGGGAAGGCTCATTTTTCTCCATGAATCTGCCTGAAGACTCGTGTTTATACGCTTTTGGGCGAGCGTTTTGCGAAGATATTGGATGACGGAAAAGAGCTCTGGGCGGACGTGCGCTACGGAGTCTTCAGGGAATGGATTGTCGGGAGGCACCTTCTTAGAGGGGTACCGATTTGATCAAAACCCCGTCATTGGCGGCTTGACCGGCAATCTTTCCTCTGATCAGCAGGGTGGAAGATTGCGGATCGGGAGCCGTGTGGGACGGAGGTGTGAGTTAATCGGTGCTTCCCTAGGCTCCGGCATCGGGCTGCGAGCAGGGCTGTGCCTGCCGCCGCTAAGAGGATACCGCTGCCCAACAGATAGGGTGCCGCGACATCGCCGGTTTCCGGCGTGTTGTTGCCGCCTATTGGCTGTCTTGTCAGTATGGGTGTGTCCGGACTGTCCGGACTGTCCGGTGTGTTCGGATTGCCCGGGTTGTCAGGGTTGTCAGGGTTGTCCGGCGTACCCGGCGTACCCGGCGTACCCGGCGTATCCGGGGTGTCTGGTGTCCTAGGCTGGGTGTTCATGCTGTTGGTGAAGCCCACGGCCGTGTTGTCGACGATGCTGAAAGTCTCTGTCGAGCCGCCCGCCGTCACAGCGCTGGCCGTCGCCCCGCCTGAGCCGCCCGCCGTCACAGCGCTGGCCGTCGCCCCGCCCGACCCGGCATCC
>JGI20171J14444_1000033_pt1 | contig 46986 bp, 39 predicted proteins | sample TergutNc150P4_FD_14444 | JGI IMG/M metagenome (IMG submission 14444) | reverse complement strand
CTCGCAGTAAGGCTGAGGCAAACAGATATTCTGTTGCATTGGAACTGCAAGCCGATTTTTACGCAGGAATTTTCACTTATTACGACAACAAAATCAACAATATGCTGCAAGCAGGCGATATTGAAGGAGCAATTTCGGCGGCGCAGGCAGTTGGCGACGACGCTATTCAAAAACGAATGCAGGGATATGTTGTACCCGAAAGTTTTACGCACGGCTCGTCCGAACAGCGAGTTTATTGGTTTAAGCAAGGCTATCAAAATGGCAATCCTTCACTTGGAACTTACGAAATAATTTTGAAATCGTTAAAATAAAAAACAGTCTAAAAAAGCATTTGTTAAATTGTAATTTAATATTATGGTAAATTTTAAAGAAATATTGAAAGAAATAAAAGGCAACGAGGACTTTTCGGATTTGAAATCAAGTACCGTACGCGACTTTTTGAATGGAGATATTTTTAAGAAAAATTTCTTTAAAAAGCAGTATGTTTTATTGCTTTTGATTGCGTTTTTAACATTTTGTTATATCGGGTATCATTATCTTTGTGAAAAACAGTTGAAGCAGTATGAAACTAAAAATGCACAATTGGTTGATTCTAAATATGAATGGCTTACCGTTTTTGCCGATTATACAAAAATGAGCCGTCTGTCGAATATTCGCAAGTCAATCGGCAGCGAACTCAAAGAGAGTAAAACGCCTGCAATAATTTTAGAAAAAGAAAAAAAATAAATTTATTTTGTAATTATAAAAAATATTTACCAAAATGTATAATATGTTTATAATCAACGATTTAAAAAATGCAAATATTATATAAATGAAAATATTGGTTTTAAATTGCGGCAGTTCGTCGGTTAAGTATAAATTGTTTGAAATGGATACCCGTGAGGTTTTGGCTTCGGGTGGGGCGGAAAAGATTGGAATGAAAGGCTCATTTCTTAAGCATATCAAGCAAAACGGCGACAAAGTAATGCTTGAAGGCGAAATTTTGGAGCAGCGCACCGCTATTGAATATATTCTCGGCGTATTGATTAGCCAAAATCACGGTTGCATTTCTGCTTTGGAAGAAATCAATGCGGTTGGTCATCGCGTAGTTCACGGCGGCGAAGAATTTAACCAAAGCGTGCTGATAACCAACGAAGTTATCGGCAAAATTGAAGAATGCATCGACATTGCGCCTTTGCACAATCCGCCGAATCTTGCGGGCATTCAGTCAATTAGCGATTTGCTGCCTGATGTGATGCAGGTTGCAGTTTTCGACACCGCTTTTCATCAAACTATGCCGGAAACTGCCTATATGTACGCTATTCCGTACCAACTTTATACAAAATACGGAATCCGCCGATATGGTTTTCACGGCACGAGCCATCGTTATGTCAGCCGCCGCGCGTGCGAATTTTTGAATCTGGATTACGAAAACACCAAAATAATAACCGTGCATATCGGCAATGGCGCATCGGCTGCAGCAATCAAAAACGGCAAATCAATTGACACTTCAATGGGTTTTACTCCTATTGAAGGATTGATGATGGGAACGCGCTCAGGCGATATGGATTTGGGAGTGGTAACTTTTTTGATGGAAAAGGAAATGATTGGCTCGCAGGCGACTTCTACCCTTTTTAACAAATATAGCGGCGTGCTGGGAGTTTCGGGCGTGTCGAGCGATATGCGTGATGTTGAAGATGCTGCCAAAGAAGGCAACCAACGGGCGCAACTTGCTTTGGATATGTACAATTACCGTATTCGCAAATATATTGGGGCGTATATGGCAACATTAGACGGCGCAGATTTGGTTGTTTTCACAGGAGGCGTTGGCGAAAATTCGCCCGAAACGCGCGAAAAAGTTTGTTCAGGTTTCGATTATGCGGGATTATTGTTCGATTCTGAAGCAAATGCCAATGTGCGCGGAAAAGAAAAATTGTTGAGCAAATCAGAATCGAAAGTAAAAGTTGCGGTTATCCCAACTGACGAGGAATTTCTGATTGCAAGTGATACTATGAAAATTGTGAACGATATGAAATAAACTTTTTGTATTTTTGTAGGATAGAAAAATATTGATAAATTATTTTAATAACAAAAAAATATGGGATTTTGGAAAGATAGTTATATTGCTTTGATAATCAAAAATATATTGATTGCTTTGGCGATTTTTTTGGTTTTGGGCTGGATAACGCTGTTTGTTATTTCCAAATACACGCGGCATAATGTTGTTGAAATTGTGCCCGATGTACATGGAATGTCAATTCAGGATGCGGTAAAAACATTAAAAAATAATAATTTGCATATCGAAATTATTGATTCTATGTTTGTTAAAAACAAACCGCTTGGCTCTGTGCTTGAGCAAACGCCTGTTCCCGGCTCACAGATAAAGCCCGAACGCCCTGTTTATATTGTGATAAATTCGGTGCTGGTGCGTAAAATTCCTTTGCCTGATATTTTGGAAACGTCTTACCGTCAGGCAACAGCAAGTTTGCAGTCGGTTGGAATGTCGGTGCAACAAATTGAATATATTGATTCCGAATACAAAGATTTGGTGCTTTCAATAAAATATCGCGGCGATGAAATTCGTCCGGGAACGCGTATTCCCGATGGCAGCGCGGTGATTTTGGTTGTCGGACGGGGATTGAGCAATTTGCAGTCGGGCGTGCCGTATGTTAAAGGAATGACGCTCGCTCAGGCATCTGACGTGCTTAAAGCTGCAGGTTTTGTGCTCGGTGCGAGTGAAATTGACCCGCACGCGCATGGCAATACAAGCGAATTTTTTATTTACCGCCAACGACCTGCCGCCGGCAGAATTTTTCCGCGAGGCTCGCATGTTGACGTCTGGTTGACAAGCGATAAAACATTGCTCAACGCAAGTAAAAATACAGATAACGATGAAGATTTTTTCTAAAAAAAATTCTTCTATTTGAAAATTACTGAATTAATTTTTTTTAAACAAATAATATGTTAAAAATTGGCGATAATGTACGGTTTCTCAATGCGGTTGGCGGTGGCGTTGTGCGGCGTATTGATGCGAAGCAAAGTCTTGTGTATGTGGAAGATGCAGATGGTTTTGAAATTCCCGTGCTTGAAATCGAATGTGTTGCCGTGCCAAAAGTAAGCGCGACAACCAATGTGCCTATTCGTGAAAATTTTACTTCCAAAGAAAATATTCAGGAATTTCACACCACAGAAAATATTGAGAAAGAAGCGGAAGAAATTGAAATTTTTGAAACGGAATACGGAGATAACGCAACGATTTTTTTAGCATTTTTTGCAAAAAATATAAAAGAACTGCAAAATACTGATTATGAATGTTTCCTGCTCAACGACAGCAATTATTATCTGAATTTCAATTTGTTGCAAAAACAAAATGATAAATATTTTTCAATAAAAAACGGAATACTCGAACCAAATTTACAGGAAAAAATTTCAGATATTAAAAAATTGGAAGTAAATAATTGGGAAAATATTCATATTCAGATAATTGCATATAAAAAAGATAAAGAATTCGACTTGCAACAACCGATTGATTTATCTGTAAAAATTCAACCTGTAAATTTCTTTAAGTTGCACAGTTTTGGTGAAAATGATTATTTCGACTATCCTGCAATGCTGATAAATTTGATCGAACTTACAGAGAAACAAAAACTTGCAAAAATTTCGGGCGATGAAATACGCAACGCAATTTTATCAAAAAACACTGAGAACAGGCAAACCAAAAAGCCGCTTGCAAAAAAATCGCGAGCCGAAATTGTAGAAATTGATTTGCATATCAACGCCTTGCTCGACAGTACAAACGGAATGACAAACGGTGAAATACTTGAATGTCAGATAAATAAATTCCACCAAACGCTTGAACAATACAAAAACAATCGCGGTCAGCGCATCGTTTTTATTCACGGCAAAGGCGAAGGCGTTCTTCGCGCCGAAATTGAAAAACAACTCAAAACCCGCTACAAAGCATATTATTTTCAAGATGCTTCATTCCAAAAATACGGATTTGGCGCAACAATGGTAATGATTAGATAAAGAAGATAGAAATTTATAACTTTAAATTATTCAATAATAATTCTTCACGTTCTTTGGCTGTTTTTTCTAAAATTGAAATTTCCTGCGCTATTTTATTTACATATTCTTCGTCTTTAATACTCAAAAGATTAATTTTAACATTGAGCGCAGCGCCTAAAACGGCTGTTCTAGCGCACATCATTGCCACGCAAGCATCGGTTACAGCGTTTTGGTTGCCATTTTTTGCTACCTGTTCAATTAGCTCCATCATTTTCAATGCTTTGCGAGCTACATTAAGCGGAATTTCGGCTGCAATTTTTGTTGCCTCCTGAATTTTTGCATTGCGGGCGGTTTTTTCGCTTTCTGTTTCTTTTGGTAATTTAAACGCTTCAAAAACAGCATTATACGCATCGCTATCGGCATCAATATCGGTGGAAAAGTAGCGCTGAAACTCGGCAGCCAAAGGCGCAATTTTGCGCATCAGCGGCTCGCTTTCCTCGTACTTTTTTTTGCCGATGGTAAGGTTGGCAACCATTTCAGCCAAGGCGGCAGCAAGCGCGGCGTTCAAAGCCGAAATACTTCCTCCGCCGGGCACAGGGTCGTTGCTTGCGGTTTTTGCCAAAAAATCTTTTAAGGTCAATTCTATTAACATAAATTTTTAAATTAATTAATACAAAAGTAGTAAATATTTTGAAGTTATTAGAGTTTATAATATACTTTTATTATGGGTTTGAAAATCTTTAAATTTTGTGTAATTTTGCAAGTTGCTAATGTAGCGGCATTACAACAATTCGGGCAATATTCTTTGCATTGATGCATTGATTTTTAGAAATTATATAAATAATAATAATGAAATAACGCTTAAAAATGAATAAATTTATTTCTGTGGAAAAAGCCCTGTCGTTCCTAAAAGACGGAATGACGCTAATGATTGGCGGGTTTTTGGGCAATGGAACGCCTGATAAAATTGTTGATGCTATTGCTGCATCAAGTTTGAAAAATCTGACGCTTATTTGCAACGACACCGCTTTCCCCGACCGAGGCTTGGGCAAATTATTTGTAAATAAGCAAGTTGCAAAAGTCATAACTTCGTATATCGGTGGAAATCCTCTTTGCAATGAGCAAATGAACGCAGGCGAACTTGAAGTGGATTTTGTGCCTCAGGGAACGCTTGCCGAGCGCATAAGATCGGCAGGGTGTGGGCTTGGCGGAATTTTAACCCCGACAGGATTAAATACTTTGTCTGCACAGGGAAAGCAGATTATCAATGTTGATGGAAAAGATTATCTGCTCGAAAAGCCTTTGAGAGCCGATGTTGCGCTAATTCGTGCGAGCGTCGGCGATGAAATGGGAAACCTTGTCTATCGCGGTACTTCCCAAAATTTCAATCCGCTGATGGCAATGGCTGCCGATTTGGTTATAGCCGAAGTGGGAGAATTGGTTAAAACAGGCGAAATTGCACCCGAATATGTAAAAACGCCGTCAATTTTTGTTAAATATTTGGTAGTGATGTAAAAAGTCTGTTAATTCTGAAAAAACAGTAAGAAAATATTTAAACAACTAAATGAAGTTGTGCAAGTGTTGTGCAGATTTCAAAACAAAAATGCCTAACAATCTAATTACAAGATTATTAGGCATTTGTATCGTTGTCCCACCAGGATTCGAACCTGGGCAAACGGCACCAAAAACCGGTGTGCTACCGTTACACCATAGGACAATCAATCAAACAAAATTTTCGAGTGCAAAGGTAAGGCATTTTTTTTAATCACGCAAATTTTTTTACTTTTTTTTAAATTTTTTATTGCACAAAACAAAAAAAGCATTACCTTTGCACTCCAAAAAAATTTATAAGATAAATATTAATAAAAAAATATCTAATTAATTGATTTATATATGATTATAGTACCTCTAAAAGAAGGCGACAACATTGAAAAAGCGTTAAAACGCTTCAAAAGAAAATACGACAAAACAGGTGTCGTTAAAGAATTGCGTCGCCGTCAGGCATTCAACAAACCGTCTGAAGTAAAACGTGAAGAAAAAAATCACGCAATTTACGTACAAAGAATGCAGATTACGGAAGAATAAACCTTTTTTAACATTTTTTTTACCGAAAAATTTTTTTTATAAAAAAACTTGTTGTATTTTCGTTGCTTGAAAAAAACGGAAGAAACGACAAGCGATATGATAGAAAAATTTATAGAATATTTACGGTGTGAGAAGAAATACTCTTCGCATACCGTTTTGTCATATCATACCGATTTGAAGGAATTTTGCAGTTTTTTGAAAGTAGATGAAAGCAATTTTAATCCGCAAAACATTGACAGTAATCAAATTAGAATGTGGGTACTTGATCTTGCAAAAGATAAAAATTCGCCACGCAGCATCGCTCGGAAAATTTCGACTTTGCGTTCGTTGTGGAAATTTTTGCAAAAAACTGCCTGTACAGACAAAAATCCAACCCTGCGAATTGTAATTCCAAAAACAGATAAGCCGTTGCCTGCTTTTTTTAAAGAGTCGGAAATGAACAATATTTTGGCAGATGAATTTTTGCCTGAAGATTTTGAAAAAGTTCGTAATAATTTGATTGTCAAACTTTTATATGCCACAGGAATTCGCCGCTCGGAACTTGTGAATCTCAAAGATACAGATATTGATTTTTCACGAAAAGAAATTCGCGTAATCGGTAAACGCAATAAAGAGCGTATCGAGCCGTTACTTAATGAAGTTGTTGTTGATATAAAAACTTATATTGAATTGAGAAATAGAGAGTTAGAATATCGCGATGAATATTTGTTTTTATTAAAGAACGGGAAAAAACTTTATACAGACAAAGTTTATCTGATTGTCAAAGCAGCCACAGCAGGCAATACGACTTTGAAAAAGCGTAGTCCGCACGTTTTGCGGCATACTTTTGCCACTGCCATACTCAACGAAGGCGCAGATATTAACGCAGTTAAAGAACTTCTCGGACACAGCAGTTTGGCGGCTACACAGGTTTATACACACACAAGTTTTGAAGAATTAAATAAAATATATAAAAAAGCGCATCCGCGCAGCACTTTAAATATTTAAAAATAATTTGAATTTAAAATAGGCGCAAGCCAAATTTTGAAACAATAATATAAAAATGGAGGAAACAATATGAACGTAAGAATTCAATCAGTAAATTTTGAGGCAACCGATGCCTTGCAGTTGTATGTAAATAAAAAAATGTCGAAATTAGAGCGTTTCCACGAAGGAATTTTGACAGCAGATGTGTTTTTGAAAGTTGTAAAACCCGAAACAGCGAAGAACAAGGAAGCCGAAATAAAACTTTCAGTTAAAGGCGAGGATTTTTTCGCCTCAAAAGTGAGCGACACATTTGAAGAGTCGGTCGATTCTGCTGCCGAAGCCATTGAAAAGCAGTTGAAAAAGCACAAAGAAAAATTGATAAAGAAATAAAATAAAACTATTTAATATTTCTTTGGTCTAACGCCTGCTGGTAACGGCGGGCGTTTTGTTGATGTTCAGCGTAAGTTGTTGCAAAATTATGCGTTCCGTCAAAGGTTTCTTTTGCGCACATAAAAAGATAATTATGATGCGCGTAATTCAAAACGGCATCAATTCCGTTGCGCGAGGCAATGCGAATTGGTCCGGGCGGCAAACCAAAAACCTGATAAGTGTTGTACGGCGATTGTGTTGTCAGGTGTGAATTAAGCACGCGCCGCAATTTAAAATCGGCATTTGCATATTTTACAGTCGGATCGGCTTGCAATTTGATATGCTGGCGCAAACGGTTGATATACAGCCCTGCAACAGTTGGACGTTCAGGCTGATAATTTGTTTCTTCCTCTACAATCGAAGCTAAAGTGGCAACTTCCTGCGCTGAAAGTGGAATTTGCCTCGCTTTTTTAAGACGTGCGTCTGTCCAAAATGCGTGATATTCTTTTTCCATTCTTTTGAATAAAGACGGGGCATAGGTTGTCCAATACATTTCGTAAGTATCAGGAATAAAAAGAGTTATAGATGTTGCGGGCGTAAGTCCAAGCGGTTTTAAATAATTTGTATCATTAAGTAAAGTAATGATGCTCAACGAATCGGCAATAAGTTGTTCGGCAATGCGCGCCGCCAACTGCTCTTTTGTACGAATATTGTTAAAGGTCAGATTAACAGGTGTTTGCTGACCATTCCGCAATTCGCGTACAAGCGTAAGATTTGACATTCCATCATAAATTGCATATCGCCCTGCACGCACTTTGTTGTCTGTGTATTTAAGAGTTTTTGCAACAAAGTTTAATGTTGTGCGATTTTTTATTTTCGCAACTTTATTAATTTCTGTAATAACCTGATTTACAGAATAATCAGGATAAATATAAATAAATGTTTCTTTTTTACCCGATAATGAAACATTTGATTTGGAAAATATATACACAAAAACAGTTCCGCCCACTAAAATCGTTGCTAAAACAATGATAATGAGCGAGAACAATATTTTCTTTTTTTTCTTCATTTATAATTATTTCTTTTCGGCTTTTGCCTTGTCGCAGCATTTTTTTTCGGCGGCTTTTGCGCAAGTTGCGTTTTCTGCTTTTGCTTTGTCACAGCATTTTTTTTCAGTGGCTTTCGCGCAAGTTGCGTTTTCTGCTTTTGCTTTATCACAGCATTTTTTTTCAGCGGCTTTTGCGCAAGTTGTGCTTTCTGCTTTTGCGGTTTTTGCTGGTTCTTGTGCATTAATGGCAACCAAACTGCCAAGCGCAAATATTAAACTTAATACTAATACTTTGATTTTCATTACATTAGGTTTTTTTTAATTATTATTAAATATTATTTTGATTCAAAAAAATTCGAGTGCAAAGATAATACAAATATTTGAAACTTTGAATAACATTTAATATAAAAGGTTTTTTATAAATTGTAACTATTTAAATATTATTGATTTATTCATTTCAGAAATGAAATTACGAAATGCAGCATATTTTATTTAGTATATAAACAAGTGGTAAATAATTTATTTTTTTAACAGACTCTTAAATTTTTTAAATAAAAAGTCAGGATTGTTTTTGTAATTCTGTATTTTTTTTGTGAAATGTAACGTACAGAAAAAACAATGTAACGTACAGAAAAACATTTGGCTTTTTTGTATGTTGCATTTTAAATTATTGCTTTTAACTTTGCATTACAAAATTTGTAAAAAAATGCTTTTTATAAATAAAAATATATAATTTAATTTTTAATGCCTGATGAAGAACAAATTTATTAACAAAACAAAAGGAATACTATTCCTTTTTCTGATGTTTCCAGTATTGGCATTGGCGCAAAATATAACCGTAAGCGGTATAGTTAGCGACAAGAGCGGTGAACCTTTAACCGGCGTAACTGTTGCGGTTGCAGGAACTTCCACAGCGACAATGACCGACATCGACGGTGCTTATTCAATCAATGCGCCGCGCAATGGGAAATTAGTGTTTTCGTTTGTTGGGTACACCCAACAAACCATTGATGTCAATGGTCGAAATGTTATTAACGTAACATTGGCGGACGACCAGATTATGCTTAACGAAGTGGTAGCCATAGGTTACGGCACTGCAAAGCGCAGCGACCTCACAGGGTCTGTTGCTTCTGTAAACAGCGACGTAATTACAAAATCTGTGCCTGTTACCATCGACCAGGCTTTGCAGGGACGCGCGGCAGGCGTGCAGATTACACAAAGTTCGGGTATGCCGGGTGCGGCATCTTCGGTGCGTGTGCGCGGTATCAGTTCAATTAACTCGTCTAACGAACCGATTTACGTTATAGATGGAGTTATTATGACGCAGGACAATAGTAATATGAATTCAAATGTACTGTCGTCTATCAACCCTTCGGACATTGTTTCGATTGATATTTTAAAAGACGCTTCGGCAACCGCTATTTATGGCTCGCGTGCATCTAACGGTGTAATTATCATTACCACGCGGCGCGGTGAAGCAGGTCATTCGCTTATCAATTTTAATTCCTATCTGGGCTGGCAGCAAATTCCGAAATATTTGGAAGTGTTGAATTTGCGTCAATATGCAGAACATCGTAATGCGATGGTTGCAGCAGGGAATTCCAATGTCAGAAGAAACAATAACTTTGTACGCCCCGATTTGCTTGGCGAAGGCACAAATTGGCAAAAAGAACTGTTTAAAACTGCTCCTATGCAAAATTACAATTTATCGTTTTCGGGCGGAGCAAAAGATATTACCTATAATCTTTCGGCTGCCTACCTTGATCAAAACGGTATTGCAGAAGGCTCAGGCTTTAAACGTTTTAATTTGACAGGAAATTTTGATGCGCATGTTAAGCCATGGGCAACAGTAGGAACAAATTTAGCATTTTCAAATACATTTCAAAATTTGACGATTTCAGACGGGTCGTTGATTAACGTTGCCTTGCGTTCTACGCCTGATGTGCCTGTGCGTAATGCCGACGGCTCATTTGCCGCCACCGAAGAGCAATTTATGCCGACTAATCCTGTTGCTATGGCTTTGTTGAGAAAAAACGATATTGAAACATTTGGAATTAGAGGTACTACATACGCAGAGTTTGCTGCAGGTGGAGTTTTAGATGGTTTGAAATACAGATTTGAGGTTGGGATTGATTATAATTTGAATCAGCATAGCCAATTTTTACCTACTTATACTTTGTCGCAAACACAATTAAATATTGACAATCAGTCGGATAAATCAAAGCAGTTTAATAAATACTGGACTTACCGCAATATTTTGACTTACGATAAACAATTTGCCGATATTCACCATATTATCGCAATGCTGGGGCAGGAATATCAACAATCGCGTTGGGACTTTCTTTCAGGAATGCGCAAAGGTTTTCCTACAAATACTGCAACCGATTTAAATGTGGGAGACGGAACTACAGCTGGAAACAATGGTTATTCAGGAGTTAATGCAATTCTTTCTCAATTCGGACGTTTGTTCTATTCATTGCAAGATATTTATATGCTTACGGCAACGATACGCCATGACGGAAGTTCTAAATTTGCTCCTGAAAACCGATGGGGTTGGTTTCCGTCAGCTGCATTTGCATGGCGGGTTTCCGAATATAAATTTCTTAAAGATAATAATGTGCTTAGCAATTTGAAATTCCGTATTGGTTGGGGTTTGGTCGGCAATCAGGGTATCCCTGATGACAATGCTTGGTATGCTATTTATTCTCCTGTAACAACCACTTACGGAACAGGTCTTTATCCTGCAAATACTCCCAACCCGAATCTGACTTGGGAAACAACTTCATCTACAAATATAGGAATGGATTTAGGGTTTTTAAGAAACAGAATTGGGCTGATAATTGACTGGTATAATCGTAAAACCGATAATTTATTGTTGCAGTCATCTTTACCGAACTTTGTTGGAACAAGTGATTTAAGCCCTCAATCGGCGGGGGCAAGCGGTTTGCCATGGGTTAATCTCGGCTCGCTGCAAAACAGAGGTATTGAATTAACATTAAATACTCAAAATATTGTCGGCAAAAATTTCCAGTGGAACACTAATATTGTTTTTTCGAGCAATAGAAACAAAGTGTTGAAACTTAACACAGCAACAGGAGTTTATTATGGTACTACTTCAGACAATATCTATGGCGGCGGGTCAACTGTTACCTCGCGTACTGTTGTAGGCGAACCTATAGGTTCATTTTACGGTTATCAAGTAATTGGACGTTTTGAGAAAGCGACTGATTTTTATATGATAAACAAAGATGGGCAAGTAGTTCGTACACCTGTAATGCAGGATGCTCAAAAGAATTTATTGCCTATTGCAGAAAACGGAATTTGGATTGGCGATTATATTTATAAAGACGTGAATGGCGATGGTGTTATAAACAGCGATGACCGCGTGGTTATAGGCAATCCTCAACCGAAATTTATTTTTGGATTTGGTAATACGTTTACATATAAAAATTTTGATATAACAATCTTTTTCAACGGCTCTTATGGAAACGATGTAGTTAATTACGCACGCAGATATTTGAGCAACCCGTACAGAAACATTTCAAATCTTTTCACAGAGGCTTTGAATTATGCTCAAGTGGGATTTATAGACCCTGCCGGTCCTAAAGATTACCGCAATATGCAAATCACAGGCGGCGACCCTCACGCGCCTCGCATGCCTATAGCAACTGCAACTTCTGACTATGATTTTGCATTTAGCGACCGCTTTATAGAAGACGGCTCATATATCCGCCTGCAAAATATTTCAATAGGCTATTCGTTGCCGCAATCGTGGCTGCACAAAACAGGAATTTCGCAACTGAAATTCTATGCCAATTTGCAAAATATTTATACTTGGACAAAATACAGCGGCTACGACCCCGAAGTTGGCAGCAATGGAATTGACAACGGACGGTATCCGTCTCCGCGTATTTATACGGTAGGTGTTAATTTAACTTTTTAAAAATTTACTAAAATGAAGACAAAAAAAATAATATTAAGTTCATTGATTGTAATGGCGTTTGCATTTACTGCCTGTACGCTTGATTTTCAGCCTCAAAATGTGATTAAGGGGTCAGATGTTACAGCAGATAATTTCGATGCAATGGTAGCGCCTATGTATAATCTTTATTGGTTTGACTTTAACGATAAGTTTTATTTCGGATTTGGCGATGGAATGGCTTATAATGTTTTAGCGCCGGGCACATCTTTTATCAATTCGTTTAACAGTTTATCTGTTACAGGCTTGTCAGATGGACTTCAGCAAGCGTGGAATGCCTTGTATATAGTAGTTCAACAATCGAACAAGGTAATGAAAGATATAAAAGCGAATTCATCGGTGTCTGACGAAGTAAAAATTCCATATTTAGCCGAAGGGCGTTTTATGCGCGGACTTGCTTATTGGCATTTGGTTTCGCTTTGGGGAAATGTTATTATTTCGGAAGACCCAGGCAAACTTGTTGAAAATCCACTTGTAAATTTGAACACGCAGAAAGATGCTTACGAATTTGCAATACGCGATATGGAATATGCCGCTAAATATTTGCCTGAAACATCGAAAGCCGTAGGGCGTGTAAACCGTTATGTTGCATTCGGCATGCTGTCGCGCTTTTATTTGGCATATTCGGGTTTTGTCGCTTCCAATTTCGGACAGAATCCTAATTGCGGCACTCGCGACCAACAATATGTTGAATTGGCAAAAAAAGCCGCCGAAAAAGTAATAAACAGCAATCGGTATCAATTAATGGCAAATTATCCTGATTTATTCAAAGTTGAGAATAACAATAATTCCGAATCGCTTTTTGCTTTCCAATGGGTGCCTGGCTCTTCTGCTCAGGTAGGTTGGGGAGTTACAAATTCGCAACAAAGATTTTTGGCTCTCAGTTCTGAAATTACAGGCGGAGATGCGTGGGGTGATTATACAATCTGTCCGTACAATATGATTAGCGAATACGAATTGAATGATACTATCCGCCGCAAAGCAACATGGATGGGTTATGGCGACTATTATCCTGAATTATGCACTGCAAACGGAGGATATACCTACACAGCGCATGCTTCGGGCAATGCTTCTACGCAATTAAACGTAAAAAAAGGAGTTACAGGCTCAAGCAAAGACAATTCTGCAATAGGAACAAACAATTCAGGTTTGGATAATTACATGCTCCGTTTGGCAGAAGTTTATTTGAATTATGCCGAAGCAATTCTTGGCAACAGCACTTCTACATCTGATGCAATTGCTTTGCAATATTTCAATGCGGTGCGCACTCGCGCAGGAATGTCCGCCAAGCAAAGCATCACATGGGAAGATATTCGCCACGAACGCCGCATAGAATTTTGCATGGAAGGACGTTACTGGTACGATGTGGTAAGCCGCGCTTATTACAGGCAGCAGGAAGTAATCAATTACATAAATGGACAGAATAGAGGCACGCGCCCGTCATTTCTGTTTACTGCGCCAAATGACCTGCGCATTAATCCCAATGGCAATCCGCAAACTGTTGTTGTAGGTGAGGCAAATTCAAGTACTTTTACCGTTCCATATCCTGAGGGAGAAGTAATTAAAGACCCGCAGTTGTTGCAACCACCTGTACCTTATACATTTACCGAAGAACGTATTACGGATTTGTTTAATTAACAAACAGTTATATAATTAAAAGTCAAATTGGCATGCTATTTGCAATAACAATTTGATAAAAAACAATTTAATTTTTAAAAAAAATATTGAATATGAAAATTTTAAGTATAAAAAACAATTTAATTCTTTTGGGGGTATTTGCCACTATAATATCGTTTAATTCCTGCAAACAGCAAAACGAATTAACAGGCAATACACTTGCGCCCGAAATTACTGCTGTATATCTGGAAGATGCACAATCGAAAGTACCTGACAGACAGGTAGATTTTGCACGTTTGGGGCAAACTATCCGCCTTCAAGGCGCGAATTTTATCGGCGTTACCAAAGTGTTGATAAACGGTTACAGTTGCTATTTCAATCTTGCGCTTATGGCGGACAATTCGATGATTGTAGCAGTAAATCAAAAAGTCCCGACAATAGATGTAGAGCCAAGCCTTAAAAACACAATTCAACTTGTAAAAGGCATACATACGGTAACTTACCACTTCGACATTCGCGCGGCTGCACCTGCTGTTACAGTTGTTTCGCACACAATGCCTCAAGCAGGCGATGTGATTAGTATTATAGGTACTAACCTGCAAGGAGTTACACGTGTACTTTTTCCGGGAAATATTGAAGGAACAAATATATCTTCCGACGATGTAGATGGTAAATGGTGCCGTGTTACCGTTCCTGCGGGCATTACCGCCAGCGGCTCTTTAACTGTGATTGGCGCAAACGGCGGTGCGTATTCGCCCGCTTACATCAATTTCAAAGAAGGAGTAATGAATGATTTTGACGGCGTAGATAATTATAGTTGGGGTTCTGGGATTGACAATACAAAATTGAATACAGTAATTCCCGCTTCGGGCGACTGTAAATCACAGGGCAATTATTCCTGTTTTAATTCAGGCTCAAATACTGCTGCAAATGGAGTACAGAAATTTTGGCTAAAATCTGATTTACTTATGCCGATAATGAACAATATAGATGCTTCAACTTCTACCGACCAGTGCGCTATCCAAATGGATATTTATGTGGAAGGAGTGTGGAATTCCGGTATAATTCGTTTTGTTATGGCAGACGGCTGGGGAAACAGCAGATATTGCATGCTGTATCAACCTGTTTATCCAAACGGAACGTCTTATGATGCAACAGCGTTTGTAAATCCGAATTGCTGGTTCACAATTACTTTGCCATTCAGCTTGAGCAATGATTTCACAGGTAAAACGCTTGGCGATGTAATTGCGCAAATGGCTCAGGCTTCATATAAACAATCGGGACCATTTTTTGAAAACTCAGGAATACAAAATGTGTTCGACCCTGTAGTTGCTACACAAAAGATATATTTTGATAATATTCGCATAGTGCCGCTTGCAACTCCAACTTACAGCGATTTTCCTGATGAATAAACTTTTTATGCCCCTGTTTTTAAGCAGGGTCTGTTGAACAATTTGCAAAGTCGGTGTAAATCGACTTTGCAAAAATCAACAGAATCGGGTTTTAATCCGATTGCATTAATAAAAATAATTTTATAATTAATCATTAATTTTAATAAAAAATAATATGAAACTCAATTTTAATAAAATAATTTTCACAACGCTTGCTGTGTTGCTTATAGGCATGACAGGCTGCTACGATGAAAAAATGAAGTGGGGCGACCCTTATACGCACCCAGCAGCAGAAGCATTGCCGCTTGCTTTGCAGGAACAGATTTCTCGCTACGATGCGATTAATGCTTATGCAAATTTCAAAATAGGTGCAGGCATAGATTTTAATCTGTATATGAACGACGAAGCCTATCGTAATCTCGTAAATCAGAATTTTGACGAAATTACGCCCGGCAACGAAATGAAACAGCAATCGCTGATGAACACATCAGGAAAACTTAATTTTGCTAACGCAGACGCTGTTATTGCACGGCTGCAAGCCGCAGGATTAACTATTTACGGACATTGCCTTGTGTGGCACAGTCAGCAGCAGGCTACTTTTTTGAACTCATTGCTTCAGCCTACCCAAATACCAGGTTCTCCCGGCGAGAGCCTTGTTGATGGTAGCTTTGAAAATGGAATGCAGGGATGGACGCCAGCCTACTATGTGGAAAATTATTCGATTGTAACCACAAGCGCCATAGACGGAACGCATTCATTGCAGGTTATAATACCTGCAGATGCCACAGGCGGAAAATATGACGGACACGGACAACTCAACAGCCCAACTTTTCCCATTATCAGCGGACATCATTATCAGATTTCTTTTTGGATTAAAGGCTCTGCGCCTGGTAAGGTAGCCATTGACTTTCCAAATGCAAAACTTGGGAATCAATATCCGTGGGTAAACGGAGCTGAATTTGCTTCTGTGGGGACAACATGGACTCAGGTAGTTTATAATACTTCCACTGTTGGTGGAACGGCAATGATTGCCACCGCAGACGATGCTGCCATGAAAGTACGCCTTTTGCTCGCTGCTGTACCTGATGTAACTTATTTGATTGATGCCATAGAAATCACTGACCTTGACGCTGCGCCGGCAGTAGTAAATCTGGTGCAAAACGGCAACTTTGAAAACGGATTGAGCGGGTGGAATATTCCTTATTATGCTGAAAATTATACAATTGAAACTTCAGATGTCATTGACGGAACGCAAGCCTTGCAGGTAATAATACCTGCCGATGCCACAGGTGGAAAGTACGATGGACACGGACAACTCAACAGCCCTGAATTTCCAATTATCAACGGGCATCAATATCAGATTTCTTTTTGGATTAAAGGCTCAGTGACGGGTAAAGTAGCCATTGACTTTCCAAATGCAAACCTTGGAAATCAATATCCATGGGTAAACGGAGCAGAATTTGCTCCTGTGGGGACATCATGGACTCAGGTAATTTACAATAATACAACAGTCGGAGGCGCAGCAATGATTGCCACAGCAGACAATGCCGCCATGAAAGTGCGCCTTTTGCTCGCTGCTGTACCTGATGTAACTTATTTGATTGATGCTTTGGAAGTTATTGACCTTGACGCTGCGGCGCCTTCTCCTGCTCCTGCCATTAACAGAGGCGGACCGATTACTATCGACAAAACGCCCGAAGAAAAAGCGCATATTGTAGATTCTGTGCTGGTTGCTTATATAGATTCTGTGGCAAAGCATTTCAAAGGCAAAATAGCGGCGTGGGACGTTGTTAATGAACCGATGGAAAATAATGGAAGACTGCGCATAGGTACAGAAGATTTGACTGCAACAAGTTATTTCTATTGGGCATATTATCTCGGGAAAGATTATGCGGTAAAGGCTTTCAAAGCGGCGCACGCAGCCGACCCTTCTGCCAAAATGTTTATCAATGATTACGCTTTAGAATCGGCAAACAGCGCAAAACTCGACAGTTTGATTGCTTATGTGAAATATATTGACGACAATGGCGGTCAGGTGGACGGAATAGGTACACAATTGCATTTGAGCATCAACAATTTGTCAGATACGGTGGCTATTGCCAATATGTTTACAAAACTTGCTGCAACAGGTAAATTGATTAAAATTTCGGAATTGGACATTGCTTTTTCCAACTCTGCTCCGTCTTCGCCTGTTGCACCAACTTTAGAGCAACAAGGGCAGCAGGCTAAACTGTACGAATATGTAGCGCGCAAGTACAGTCAAATCATTCCTGTAAGTCAGCAATACGGAATTACTGTTTGGGGCGTATCCGATAATGCAAACGAACATCAATACTGGCTCAAAAACGATGCTCCATGTTTGTGGAATGCTGATTATACGCGTAAATGGTCTTATAAAGGTTTCTGCGATGGATTGGCAGGGAAAGATGTAGGAGCGGAATTTCCGGGAACATTGCAATGAAAAAAATTGTTAATTTTTAATTATCTAAAAATTATTGTGTTGTTTCAAGTCGGTTGCAGGGCAACCTGCAACCGACTTTTTTTAATAAAAAACATGATTGTTTCGGTAATTTCTGTGTTTATTGGTGAAATGTAAGGGAAGAAAAATATTTGACTTTTTTATATGTTTATTTTTACATTATGGATTTTATATTTGTATTGAAAAATTCATAAAAAAAATTACATTTTATAAAAAGAAAGAGTTTAATACACTGGAAAGAGAAGCAAATTATTAATAACTTTAAATGATTTTTGTAAAGAATCTGATAATCGCTTATTGGCTTATGACTTGGTAAATATTTTGCAGAATAAAAAAAATCAAAATATAGATAATACTGACACAAGTTTAACGTAAAAAATATTTATACAAAAAAATGAAAAATACAAAATTTATAATTGCGGTTATATTTGCTTTTTTATTGGCAATTGGCTGCAGAAACACTCCAAAAGCAAACCCGCAAAACGCAGCGGCGGCATTTGATACGCTTGTATCCAATGCACAAGGCATTCATAATGGATTTGACTACGAACTGTGGCACGATACAGGCGATGTAGCAATGATTTTAAAAGACAGCGGCAACTTTGATTGCAGTTGGGACAGTATCCACAATGTTCTTTTCCGCACAGGAAAGAAATTTGATACAACGCAAACATACAGCGAACTTGGCGAGATTTCCCTCGCTTACGGTTGCAATTATCAGCCCGAAGGCAATTCATATCTTTGTGTTTATGGTTGGACGATTGACCCGCTTGTTGAGTTTTACGTTGTTGAAGCGTGGGGCAGTTGGCGTCCGCCCGGAGCCGAATCCAAAGGTACAGTTGAAATTGATGGCGGAATATACGATATTTACGAAACCACACGTACCGAACAGCCGTCTATTCAGGGGACAACAACATTTCAACAATATTGGAGTGTCCGCACCGAAAAGAAAACCGATGGCGCGGTTTCTGTCAGTCAACATTTTAAAACATGGGACAAAATGAATATGAAACTTGGTAAAATGTATGAAATTGCATTTTGTGTTGAGGGTTATCAAAGCAAAGGAACAGCAAATATTCACAAAAACATATTAACAATATCAAAATAAAATAATAAAGTACACTTTCCTCTGACCTTAAAAATGCTTTATACATAAATAGAGTAGGAGAGGGGCGGAGTAAAATAATTAAAAATTAATATAAATTTATATGAAATCAACATCACAGACAACAAGCGAATTGAAAGGCTTTTATAAACTTTCGTGGTTGCAGCGTATCGGTTTTGGTAGCGGCGATTTGGCGCAAAATCTTATTTATCAAACCGTTGCACAGTATTTGCTGATATTTTATACTAATGTTTACGGACTGCGTGCCTCTACGGCTGCTATAATGTTTCTTATTGTACGGCTTGTAGATGTGGCGTGGGACCCGCTTGTGGGTGCTTTTGTTGATAAACATTCACCAAAACTTGGCAAATATCGTGCTTATTTGATTTTGGGCGGCATTCCACTGACAGGCTTTGCTATTTTGTGTTTCTGGAACGGATTTTCAGGCTCGCTTGTTTATGCGTATATTACCTATGTAGGTCTGTCGATGCTTTATACGCTGATAAATGTTCCTTACGGCGCGTTAAATGCCTCGCTCACACGCGATACGGACGAAATTACAAAATTGACTTCCGTGCGTATGTTTTTGGCAAACCTTGGCGGACTGGCGGTTGCTTACGGTATTCCGATTATTGTGGCTCACCTTTCGCCCGATCATAAAATTAACACCTCGCTTGCAGGCAATGCTTGGTTTATCACAATGACAGTTTACGCTGTGGCGGGTTTGGCATTGCTGATTTTCTGCTACAGCCAAACCAAAGAGCGAGTAGTAATGGACAGCGCAAAAACCGAACAGGTGAGCGCAAAAGATTTATTTATAGAATTTGAGCATAATAGTCCTTTGCGCATACTGGCATTTTTCTTTATAACGGCTTTTGCAATGATGGCAATCGGCAATTCGGCAGGTTCTTTTTATATGATTTACAATGTACATGCACCAGATTGGTTGCCGTATTTTGCTGCGCTTGGCTCTATTCCCGCATTTATTTTTATGCCTATGGTGCCTGCTATAAAACGCAAAATAGGGAAAAAACAAATGTTCTATGTCTTTCTTTCTGTGGCTATTGTTGGAATGGCGATGCTGTATGTTATTTCGGTAATTGATGCGCTGAAATCGCAAATTTGGCTTGTTATGGTAGCGCAATTTGTAAAATCTACAGGCGTAATTGTTGCTACAGGTTATATGTGGGCGTTAGTTCCAGAAGTAATTTCTTATGGAGAATGGAAAACAGGCAAACGCATTTCGGGTATTGTAAATGCGCTGACAGGAATTTTCTATAAAGCAGGAATGGCTCTCGGCGGCGTAGTGCCGGGCTTTGTGCTGGCGTTTGTCGGTTTCAACGAAAAAAATGCCGTTACCCAATCGGCTTTTGCACAGCAGGGAATTTTGTGGCTTGTGTGCGTAATACCTGCGGCATTGCTTATTTTGGCAATGTTTATTATTTCAAAATATGAACTCGAAGATGAGGTTATCGACAAAATTAATAGAGAAATTGAAGAAAGAAGTTAAGATAGCGTATGAGAAAACAAATAGTTTTTATTTTTACAATATTGTTTGCAGCAACTTTGCTTTTATTAAGTTGCGCAAAAAAACACGCCGAGCCACAAACGCTCAAAGAAGCATTTGCAGGCAAATTTCACATCGGCGCGGCAATGAATCTTGACCAGATTTATGGGCGCGATACTGCTGGCGTGCGGGTAATCAGGCAACAATTTGATGCTGTTGTTGCCGAGAATTGCATGAAAAGTATGTTTCTGCAACCAGAACAGGGGCATTTCTTTTTCGACGAAGCCGACCGCTTTGTCGATTTTGGCGAAAAAAATAATTTGTGGATAACAGGGCATTGTCTTGTGTGGCACAATCAAATGCCTGCGTGGCTCTTTGTGGATAAAAACGGTAATGATGTGCCGCGCGATACGCTGATTTCTCGTATGAAAAATCATATTACAACCGTAGTTAGCCGTTACAAAGGGCGCATCAAAGGCTGGGACGTGGTAAATGAAGCCTTCAACGACGACGGCTCTTACCGTAAAAGCAAATGGTACGAAATTATAGGCGAAGATTTTATTCCGCTCGCATTCAAATTTGCAAACGAGGCAGACCCTGAGTCAGAACTATATTACAATGACTTTGGGCTGGCAAATGAAGCGAAAAGAAATGCTACGGTAAATCTGATAAACAAATTGAAAAAGCAAGGCTTGCGTATTGATGCAATAGGTATGCAGGGGCATTGCGGAATGACATATCCCGATTTCAATCAAGCAGAAAAAAGTTTGGTTGCCTTTGCCGCTGCTGGCTGCAAGGTAATGATTACCGAATTGGATTTGACTGTACTGCCGCACCCGAATCAAAATCAGGGCGCGGAAATAACCGATAGTTTTGCATACAGACAGTCGCTCAATCCTTATGCAGATGAACTTCCTGCGGCTGTTGATTCGGCTTGGACGGCGCGGTATGTGGAAATGTTTAAAATATTTTTGAAACACAAAGATATTGTTACCCGCGTAACTTTGTGGGGCGTAAATGACGGACAAACGTGGCGCAACGATTGGCCAATAGTAGGCAGAACAGATTATCCGTTGTTTTTCGACAGAAACTACAAGCCCAAACCTGTTGTAAAACAAATTATAGAACAGGCAAATAACACACGATAAAAACGCATGTTTGTGTTAAAAAACATTAAAATGCAATTAGAAAACAATATTTATCATTAGCCATTTTGATAATTTCAAATAGACAAATAAAACTTTAAGTAGAAAATTTTTATTACTTTTGCAGCGATTTTTTTAAGAAAAATGTTTTCAATATACAGAAAAGAATTAAGCGCATTTTTCAGCAATGCGACAGGATACATTGTGGTAGGGATTTTCCTGCTGCTAACGGGGCTTTTCTTGTGGGTTGTTCCGGGCAGTTACAATACTCTTGACGCGGGTTATGCAAATACTGAGGGGCTTTTTGTGCTTGCTCCTTGGCTGTTTCTGTTCCTTTGTCCTGCGGTTTGTATGCGGCTTTTTGCTGAAGAAAAACAAACAGGGACGTGGGTTTTGCTTGTTACAAAACCGCTTAGCGCATCGCAAATTATTTTGGGAAAATATTTTGCCGCTCTTACGCTTGTTGTTATTGCGCTTATTCCCACTGCTTTATATTATTTTTCGGTTGTGTGGCTTGCAGAGCCGTTTGGCAATGTTGATGCAGGTGCGTTTTGGGGTTCGTTTATCGGGTTGCTGTTTTTGGCTGTCGATTATGTTGCCGTTGGCGCGTTTGCTTCCTCGCTCACTCGCAATCAGATAATTGCCTTTATTGTGGCTGTTGTAATTTGCTTTTTTATGTTCTACGGATTTGCACTGATTGCATCGTTTTTCAATCATGCACAAATGATACAAAATATTGAAAATGTGGGGATTAATGCACATTACCAATCAATAAGCCGCGGTGTAGTCGATTCGCGCGATATTGCATATTTTATTCTTATTGCAATTATTTTTACTTTTTTAACAAAACTGAATTTGAATTTTAAAAGATAATTTTTGATTTTTAAACCCTGAAATTAATAATGATAATGTCCAAACCTCTGATTTTAGTTACAAACGATGACGGTATTACTTCCAAAGGAATTAATGAATTGATTGATGCTGTTTTACCCATCGGCGATGTTGTGGTTTTTGCCCCCGACGGACCGCGTTCGGGAATGTCGAACGCGATAACGGTAAATACGCCGCTGCGCTACAAACTGCTTGAACAGCGCGACGGTTTGGTGCGCTACTCTTGCAACGGTACGCCTACCGACTGCGTGAAACTCGCTTTGCACACGGGAATACTTCCGCGCAAGCCTGATATTTTGCTTTCGGGCATTAATCACGGCTCAAATGCGGCGATTAACGTGATTTATTCAGGCACTATGGGTGCGGCTTTTGAAGGTTGCGAGAACAGCATTCCTTCTGTCGGACTCTCGCTTGCTGATTATGATGAAAATCTTGATTTCCAATATTTTAAACCATATATTGTAAAAATTGTTAATGAAGTATTAAAACGCGGTTTGCCTCGTGCGGTTTGCCTTAATGTAAATGCGCCTGTAGGCGAAATTAAAGGGCTGAAAATCAAACGTCAAGCGTGGGGATATTGGACAGACGAGTTTGAACAACGCACTGACCCAAATGGACAAACATATTTTTGGATGGCGGGATATTTCAAAAACGAAGAACCTGCCGACCACGAAACAGACGAATGGGCTTTGGCAAACGGTTATATTTCAATTGTGCCGTCAATAATTGATTTGACAGCGCACGAATTTGTTAATGAAATGAAAACGTGGAATTTGTTTTAACATGAGTTTTGGATATGCACATGCAGTATTACTGTATATCCAATTCTGTTCTTTCTTTAAATAATTTCTCTAAAATTTTTTGCTGTTCTGCGCGGGTTATATCCGAATTGTCGATTAAAATTGCGTCATCTGCCTGTTTTAGCGGACTTTCTGTGCGTGTGGTATCGCGCAAATCGCGTTCTTTTATGTTGGCAAAAACTTGCTCGAAAACAGGTTTTTGCCCTTTTTGTTGTAATTCTTTCATTCGGCGCATGGCGCGGACTTCGGCACGTGCGGTAACAAAAATTTTCAATTCCGCCTGCGGAAAAACTACAGTTCCAATATCGCGCCCGTCCATTACTATGCCTTTTTCTGCGCCCATAAGTTGCTGCTGGCTTACCATTTGATGCCGCACAAAACCCAAAGCGCTTATGCGGCTTGCACCGTTTGCTACTTTTAGCGTGCGAATTTCCCGCTCAACATTGCGTCCGTTGAGATAAGTTTCCTGAACGCCTGCCGCATTATTCTTAAAAAAAATTTTTATTTGAGAAATATTTTTTTGAAGATTTTCCTCATCAATATAATCTTCTGTAAGCCAACCGTTTTCAATCGCCAGCAATGCTACAGCGCGATACATCGCCCCTGTATCAACATAAACATAGCCCGCATATCGTGCCAAATCCTTTGCCATCGTGCTTTTTCCGCACGATGAAAATCCATCAATGGCAACTATAATTTTTTTCATTATTTTTTATAATTTTATTAAAACAAAAACGCATATTGCCTCTGTAAATCATTGGTTTATAATATTCTTTTTAAAATTTGTAATATTAATCATTCACAAAAACAATGCCTTGTGTAACGCCAAAAATCGAATGTTATGCCAAATGTTATTGCCGAAATCATATCTTTATTCAAAAAATTTGAACCTTTAACTTCGTTAATATCGCTCAATGAATAAACTCCATCGAGGCGGTCGGTAAAACTCAAATAATGAATATATTGAATATTAAAATTCCATCGCGGAGCAATTTTATATTTAAAACCCACTCCAAAAGGAATGAGCGGAGCAAATTCACGTTTGGATTCAAATTCGTAAGAGGTAGCGCCAATTCCTGCAAAAATATATGGTGAAAAACGCCGTGAATTGCGGTTAAATTCATTTATTTCATAATCAAAAAAATTAAATTCAACAACCAAATCGCTGGTAATCAGAGAATTTGTGTATTTTTTCTGTTTTTTTGCAACAATATCATTGGAAACGGAATAAAGATTATATATTCCGCCGTCAAGCCGCAGCGACCAGCGTTTATCGAATTTATAACGAAACATCGCGCCATAAGCGGGGCGCAAAGTGTTATAGAATGTAGAAGATGTTTCGGAACTCGCGCCCGCCCACGCGCCAAGTTCCATTCTGTAAAATGGTTGCTGCGCGTAAGTTGCACAGAAATAAACACTTGCAAAGATGCTTATCGCTAATATTTTGAAATTTTGTTTTCGCATTATAAAAAAACTGTTTTTTTACAAAATATAAAACGAAAAAAATGTGATTTTATTTTTAAAAATAATTTTTATGTCAAAAAATTTATTCCCGCTTTTTGCGCCTGCCGATGTTGAAATTGCCGTTTGATAAAGTACAATTTTCCATTTTTGAGAAATTTTGCGCCTGTTTGTTTAAACCAGAATGAAACTCCCTGCGATACGCATAAGTCGTGAATTTCCAAAATCCAGTCAAAATCACACACACGAGCATTTATACCTGACTCTCCCCCTGCAACAACCTGTTCCACCCATGAGCCGATTTCATATTTGCTCAAATCAATTCTTTCCAAAAGCGGCTCGCAAATAATTATTTTGTGTTTTATCAATGCGGAACGGTAAATTGGCAAACGGTAATCAGCGCGGTCTTGATTTTCCACTGTACAACAGACAGTTACATTGTCGTAGCCTGCGCCCCAATCATCAGGCAAATTTTCACAAAATCTGTCAATTCGTTTGGTAATTATCATAAAATCCAAATCTCTACGTTTGGAAATCATTTCCCAAGCCTGCGCACGCCATTTATCTGCATCTTCCACAAAAAAATCAGAAGTAAAACAAGTGTAAAGCAATGTTCCTGCGGGAATTTTGTATTCGCCATTGCGTTTTTTCTGAATCGGCAAATCAAAACTTTTGGTTTGCACAACAACAGCACTGTTGCGCTCGTACTTTGCATCGCTGCGATAAACATAGCAATGACGGCAACCCTCGCTGATTTTGTGGCAACCGTGCCACAAATTCCACATTTTCGACATTTTATATGTATGTCTTTTTATAAAATTTTCACAAAGGTAAAAAATATTTTATTTTTTTAAAAATTCAATAAATAATTTAATCACATTTTTATCTATCTTTTTTTAAGAGAAAAGCCAAAAAACGATTACAAATAAAAAAAAAATATTATTTTTGCGGTAAATATTTTATAAAATAAATTTTAAGTACTATGGAAAGTAAATCAATGGATTGGGCAAATCTGACTTTTGGTTACAAAAAGGCAGGTCCTAATGTGCGCTGCAAATATGAAAACGGCAAATGGGGTGCGCTGACATTCAGCGATAGCGATAATGTTACTATAAGCATTGCCGCAACCTGTTTGCATTACGGACAGGAAGCATTTGAAGGTTTAAAAGCATTTAGAGGAAAAGATGGACGCATTCGTATTTTCAGAATGAAAGACAATGCGGAACGTATGATGTTGTCGTGTCGCGGTATCAGAATGGCAGAGATGCCCGTTGAACTTTTTTGCGAAGCGGTAACAAAAGTAGTTGAGGCAAATAAAGATTTTGTGCCGCCGTATGGTTACGGCGCATCTTTGTATATTCGCCCTTTGATTTTTGGAACAACTCCGCGTGTTGGCGTAAGTCCCGCTTCCGAATTTGAATTTATCGTTTTTGCAATGCCTGTTGGGCTGTATTTTAAAGGCGACAAAGAAACAACACCTTTTATGCTCACGCGTAAATACGACCGCGCTGCCCCGCTTGGAACAGGAACTTACAAAGTAGGCGGAAATTATGCTGCAGGAATGGTTGCAGGCGCAGAAGCGCACGACATGGGCTACTCGGCGGTATTTTATTTAGATGCCCGCGAAAAAAAATATATTGACGAATGTGGCGCAGCCAATTTTTTTGCAATAAAAAATAATACTTATATAACGCCAGAATCAACTTCTATTCTTAACTCCATAACAAATAGAAGTTTGCAAACCATTGCCGAAAAAATTTTGGGAATGAAAGTTGAGAAACGCAAAGTGCCTGTTGAAGAACTTGCGACCTTTGAAGAAGCAGGCGCGTGCGGCACAGCGGCGATAATCAGTCCTGTTGAACGCATAGACGATGTTGATAAAGGAGTTTCTTATGTGTTTTCAAAAGATGGAAAAGCGGGACCAGTTTATAAAAAACTCTTGCATCATTTACAGGCAATTCAGAATGGAGACGAGGAAGACCATTTTGGATGGATAACATACATAGATTAAAACTATGGAAATAAAATCAGCAGAATTTATTATCTCGAACACCGATTGGCGCAAATGCCCCGATTCTCATTTGGCGGAATTTGCGTTTATCGGACGTTCAAATGTGGGAAAGTCGTCTTTAATAAATATGCTCACAAACCGCAGAGGCTTGGCTATGACTTCCTCCAAGCCGGGTAAAACGCTGTTAATAAATCATTTTTTAATAAATAAAGAATGGTTTCTGGTTGATTTGCCCGGTTATGGTTATGCAACAACAAGTAAGACAATGCGGGAAAAATTGAAACAAATTATTAATAATTACATACTTTTGCGCGAGCAGCTTACAAATCTTTTTGTGCTGATTGACAGCCGTCTTGCTCCGCAAAATATTGATATTGAGTTTATTGAGTGGCTTGGAGAAAATGGAATTCCTTTTTCTTTGGTTTTTACAAAAACCGATAAACTGTCGAAAAGAAAACTTACAGAAAATATTGATTTTTACAAACAAAAACTTTTGGAAACTTGGGAAGAACTACCGCCAATTTTTACTACTTCGGCGCAAACAGCAGAAGGGAAAAATGAATTACTAAATTATATTGAATCAATTTTAACTTTGCAATGAGGCGTACAATACGTTATTCAATAAAAGCGGTGCAAAATAGAATTTGCATCGCTTTTCAATTCTCAATAATATTTTTTTATTCTTCTTCGTAAATTGGATTGTTTATTTTACCCATAAACAACACTGCGCCTGTACTTTCTTCCTGTATCACAAACAAGAACGGACGATTTGCCATAAACATAGGCGGCAGCGATGTGTTAACATTTCCTACTACCGTAAATGCTGCGGCTTCCGTTCCCTGTTCATTTACATCAATATAGGTTTTTTGCTTAATAAGTCCAATAAAAGTGGGAATATTTGAAATGCCCGAAAAATTAGCGGCATATCTATCGAACGCAATGCCCATTCCAAGTTCCGTTAAAATCGGAATTAATTTGTTATCTGTATCATAACGCACTTTAAATTTTGGTATATAAACATCAAAAGAAGGCATTAAATACCTGCTGTTCAGGCAATTATTCCAATAATTCGGTGCGTTTAAAGCGGTAAGCATTTCAGTAAATGTTTTGTCGCTTTTCGGTAGAACAAAATTCATTGTAAATGCACCGTTACCGTAAGGAATTGTCAAAAGTTGCAGATTATCATCAGAATAATATTGAAAATCATTTTTTTGATACATCATTCGCACAGGGATTTGTTGTGTCGGCGTTTTGTGGAAAGTTGTTTGAAAAGTGTTTTCCGGGTCAAAAGCCATTGAATTTGCCCAAATGCTTTTAAAATAAAGCGCATTAATCAGCAACATAACTAAATCTGGGTCAAGCGGCGGCGCAAACATATCTTTAATCAAACCATTGGTATTATTGCTGCACCATTGATTAAGAATATCGGCTGCATTGGGCAAGCAGAAATCAAGTTGCTCAACCTGCGCATTGTAATACTGCAAATTCAAGTCGATAAACGGCTGTTTTACAGGAAAATCGGGACGATACCAGATAGAATTTGCCAACGCAAGTTTTGTATTTGCCGCGTCAGTTAGCATAAAACCTTCGCGAATGGTTTTAAAATACTCATTAACACTTTCTTCAGAATAATCGTCCATACCCATAGCGGTTTGAATGGCGGTTTTTGTTTCGCCGTTTGCGCCGTTCCATACCATTGCCAGCGCCATATTCAAACTCAATGGCGAAAGCACAAGATTGTTATCATTAGGGTTTTGTGTATTTGCCACAGAAAAAAGTTTCATAGCAAAAGCATTGCCCTGAGCAACCATAGCCGAATCGCTTGCGATTTTCAGCGGCGGATTCGGTTCGTTGCAGTCATCGCAAACTATTCTTTCGCAGGAGAATAACATCAATCCTGCAAAAAACGCTAAAAGTAAAAATTTAATCGTTTTCAGATAATTTAAATTTTAGAATAAAATTTTTAAAACTAATACAAAGGTAAAGAAAAAGGATAATATGTTGCACAAAAAACAAAGTTTTTTGCAAAAATTACATTTGTCGAGTTACCAATTTATTACGCTCAATAAATTAATATTATTCAAATTTGAATAATCGTACTGATACAAACCGTCTTCGGCAACCATTATCAAAATATTGCCAAGCGGGATTACATCATATCCGTCAATTCCTGTATAATGCGCGAGAACATTTTGCGGAGCCATAATGCTTTGCGCGTTGGCGGCGTTGAAAATTTTCAATCCGTCGTCGCACACAAATAACGTTCCGTTGTCAATTCCCAAACCTTTTGGGCGCGTCATTGTATAGGAAACAATCTGTGCGGGGTGATAAACATCAGACACGTCAATAATTATCAGTTCGTTAAAATTCTGCCCACAATTATTGCCGCTATGCACGGTAACGTATGCAGTGTTGTTTTTCTACAACCACAGGATCGCACCCAAAAACATGCTGCACAGATGAGCAATATTGCGGATTTGTCGGGTTGGCAACCGAATAAATCAACATTCCCGTTGGCGTTCCCATAAACATTTTGTCCTGATAAATGCAACAATTTTACGGTATTTTTCTTTCTTCAAACGCGCTTGTATTTCTTTCCAAAACGAGTCGTCAATCGGCATTTTGTGCGTTTGAAGTTTTTCCTGCAATATATTATTATTATTATGTTTCATTCTGTATGTTTATATTTTTTCGTTATTCTGATATTCAGGTTGTTTTAGATATTCCATTTCTTAAAAAAATGGAATATCTTTTTAATTGCACTTTTAAAATAGTTTATATTCATTTTTAATTTTTTCTTTTAAAATTTCTCTTGCTCTAAAAAAATACGAACGCGATGTAATTTCTTTAATATTAATCATTTGTGCGATTTATTTGTGTGAATAACCCTCAACAGCGTAAAGATTGAACACTATGCGGTATGCATTTGGCAATTCAGAAATTATTTGATGCAAATAGTCAGCCGAAAGTTTTTCCAAAACATCACAATCCTGATTTTCAATAGTTTCACTCAATGATTCATCAAACGTAACTTCGCGAGGTTGCCGTAGTTTTTCCAAACAATTTGTAACAAAAATTTTCCGCAGCCAACCCTCAAAATTTCCATCGCCTCTGAAATCGCGAATTTTTGTAAAAATCTTAATAAAAGCATCTTACATCACATCTCGCGCAAACTCTTTACACCCGCAGTAACGTGTGCAAATACTCAACATTGACGGTGCAAAACGCTCGTACAATGTCTTTTTTGCCCACATTTCATCGCGCTTGCAAGCGGCAATCAATTCGCTGTATGAACTTTTAATCAGCATTTACTGTTATTAAGATGAATTAACGATTAAAAACGTTGCACAAAAGTAGTAAATTTAACTATTTTTAAGAAAAAAATCTTTTACCTTTGCAAAAATTTTTGGAAATGAATAGCAATTTTTTAGAAATAAAAAATGTTGTAAAACAATATGCAGGTCATCGGGCTTTGGACGGAGTGAGTCTGACAGTGCCTGAACAGACAATTTACGGTTTGCTCGGACCAAACGGCGCAGGCAAAACCACGCTTATACGCATTATAAATCAGATTACCGCGCCAGATAGCGGCGAGATTTTGCTCAATGGCGCAAAAATGACTTTTGCCGATGTTGCCAAAATTGGTTATCTGCCAGAAGAACGCGGGCTGTACAAGAAAATGAAAATTGGCGAGCAGGCGTTGTATCTTGCGCGGCTCAAAGGAATGAGCAAACGTGATGCTTTAAATCAGTTGCATTTTTGGTTTCAAAAGTTTGAAATTGAAAGTTGGTGGAACAAAAAAGTGGAAGAATTGTCGAAAGGAATGGCGCAAAAAGTGCAATTTATCACAACAATAATTCACAAACCGAAACTGCTGATTTTTGATGAGCCATTTAGCGGTTTCGACCCCATAAATGCCGCTTTGCTGAAAAACGAAATCCTCGAATTGCGCGACAGCGGCGCCACAGTGATTTTTTCTACTCACAATATGGCATCGGTTGAGGAACTTTGCGAAAATATTTCGCTTATCAACAACTCAAAAGTGGTGTTGCAGGGCAATGTTGAAGAAATTCGCGCGGTGCATTCTACAAATAAATTTGCTGTTTGCACAAGTTCCGAACTTGTTGAAAATCAATTTATTATTTTAAATAAAAATATTTTAAAAAACGGCTGCTTTGATTATACAATTTCAAAAAACCCGCAAATGTCGAATAATGAACTGCTTGGGAAACTTTTGCAGCAAACGCAAATTATTTCTTTTGCAGAGCAACTGCCCAATATGAACGATATTTTTATTAAAACGGTGAGTTAAATTCAAGTACATTTGCTGTTTGGCTAAGTGAAAAATTTTTCCGACCTTTGCCAAAATTTTTCAGTTTGGTTAGTTAATTATGTTTTTAACTGATTTATTTATTTTATAATATTCTAATAATCAATTTGTTACATAATAATTGATATAATTGTTTTAAAAAAATGCAAAATTTTTCCATAGCCTCATTTACGGTTGCCATTGACGATGGCATTTTGAAGTACAGGTATATCGCAAATACTTTACAGAATTTTGTTGAACCTTGTGCGGTAGAACGCCCTTTTCTTACAGTTAAAATAGGCAAAGTTGCTGATTTTCAGGAATGTGAATATGATGTAACTTTCGAAGAATTGGGCATTGAAAGTTTTTTTGTAAGAAATGAAAATCGGTTTTTCCGCAAAATGATTAGCGGAGAAACGTTCTTGCGCAGCGAATTTTATGAAAATGAAGATCATACTTTTGAAATGATTCTTGATTTTGGCGGGAAAGTAAATCTCGGTTCAATACTTTATTATATTTTGCGTTGGGCGTGCTGCCTTACTTTTTTACACAGACAAACGCTTGGTTTTCATGCATCTACGGTTTTTTATGAAGATAAATCCGTGCTGTTTTTAGGAAAATCGGGAACGGGTAAAAGCACTCATTCGCAATTTTGGCTCGACAGTATCAGCGGAACGGAATTGTTGAACGATGACGCGCCTTTTGTGCAAATTACTGAAGATAAAGTGATTACTTGGGGCGCGCCGTGGTCGGGCAAAACGCCGTGCTACAAAAATCAATCGGCGCAAACAGCGGCTTTTGTGCTGCTCGAACAAGCTCCGCACAACAAAATTTCCAAATTAACACTCTACGAGGCATTAACGGTATTACTTGGCTCTTCTCGATTTTATTATTTTAATGATGAATTTTTTACGGATAAAAATTACGAAATTATTTCTGAAATTTTGAAAAAAATTCCTGTTTATTATCTCAAATGTTTGCCAAATGCCGATGCTGCGCGTTTGGTTTTAGATACTTTAAAGTTGGATAATGTTTTGTAAAAACCAATAATGAAAGTAATACCTAATAATTTGTTTTTCAGCGAAATAGAAAAAATTTTGTCGGCAGGCGAAAACGTCAGTATTACCGTCAAAGGTAGAAGTATGACACCGCTTTTGCGCAGCGGGCGCGATGTGGTTGTTTTGTCGTCTGCCGATGAAAAGTCGCTCGCTGTTGGACAAATTGTGCTTTTTCGTTACAACGACCGACATCTTTTGCACAGAATTATAAAGATTGATGCTGAAAAACTTGTTATTCAGGGTGATGGAGTACGCAGCACGGAAATCGCAACACGTGCAGATGTTATCGGCGTTGTTGTTGCAATTATTCGTAAAAGCGGCAAAAAAATCACATTGCCAAACAGGTGGGAAAATCTTTATTTCCGCCTTTGGTTGCTGCTGAAACCGTTTAGAAGATATTTATTGACTACTTACAGAAGGCTTAACCGATTTATTTCAAATAATATTCGTTCATAAATTCTGAATATACAGTCATATTTGTGGCGTTTTTGGCGGCTGTTGTTATATTTTCGCGTGTGCCGACAAGGTTACGATAAGTCGCGCCTTTTAGTCCATCGAAAAGCGTTCTTTCCTTTACCATTCGCAGTAAATACGATTTTGCAGATTCGGCGTTTGGAAACGCGCCAATGACGACAACTTCTTTTCCGCCAAAGTTTTCAAAAGTTACATTCAAATTTATAATCTGGTAATTTTCAGCATTATATGCGTCAAAAGCCGCACCTGTTTTTCCTGCATCAACTTTTCCGTTCAAAACATAGAGTGCAACTATATGTTCGGCATTTGGCTCAATATAGAAAAGATTTTTGTATTTTTCGGCTGCGGGTTTCGGCTGCTGTTCCTCTTTTGGAGTTTCAATTTTTGGCTGTTCTGCTTGCGGTTGTTGCACTTCAACTTTTGGTTGTTCCGCTTGCGGTTGCTGTGTTTCTGCTTTTGGTTGCTCTGGTTGCTCTATTTGCGGTTGTTGCGTTTCCGCTTTTGAAGTTTCCGCTTTTGGCAATTCCAAAACCTTTATATCAACATTTTGATTTTTATTTTTTGAAGAAGAAATACTTACAAGATTTTCCGCAATTTCCTTTTGTTTTTTTGTTGGTTCGACATATTTTTCTATTTCTTTTTCAAAACCTAAATATTTATCCAAACCAACTCCCGCCTGCAAAACTGCGTAATTGTCTTCGGAAATTACCACAGGAGTAATATTAAGTTTTGCAAAAAGCGGGGCAATAACCGTATCGGCAGCGAGCGATTTTTTATACCACTGCGCCTCGTCAAAACTTTCTAAATTGGTAACAGACAATATATTATGCGTACTGTCTATGCTTGTCATTATCAATTCAAAATCCTTAATCATAAACCGCGAAAAATTATAAACGGCAACCTGATAAAGCAGTTCGTTCATCGCTTTTTTGGTAGCCACAGCATTGAGCATTAAGCGGTGTTTGCTCATTTTTTCAAGAGAAAACTTTCTTGAACTTGTTTGGTTATTCGTCTGATTTTCAGCCGATAATGTTTCTTCGCGCAAAGCAAGCAAATTGCCTGCCGACCCGCCCTGAAAATTTTCACGCCCCTGCCCGACAAGCGCCAAAATATCTTTTGCCATCGAAGTTACATCTGCCTGCGGATAAGTGCTAATTAAATTTTCGAGTTTTGTGGCAAAACTATCACGTGGAAGTGTTCTGCCAACGCTCAATGCGCTTAAGAAATCAAATTTGGGCATCAGTTTCGAGTGCGGGAAATTTTTACGCGCATAATTGTTGTTTGCAAAAACAGCGCGGAAATTATTGTGCATATAAGCGGCGTAAGTTGCGCTGTACAGCGAATCCTGTTCGGCAAACATTTTTTGCTGTTGCTCAACAAAATTTGGATTTTGTAGCATCAGCGCGTATTTGGATTCGGGATATTCGTTAAGAATTTTGTAACGAAAAACTTCCGCCTGATTATAATCTTGCGTGCGCTCCATTATAATAAATTGCTGAAAATAAGCATCAACCACATTTTGATGATTTGCAAAACGGCGTTCATACTCGCCGAACACGCTCATTGCCGAAGGAAAATCTTCCAATTTATCTTTAAGAATTGTCCCCATATTGAACATCGCCTTAGCAGTTTGTTCGTTTGCTTGCGCCTTTGCCGCGCGGGTAAGAGGCAACTGCTGTAAATAAAATTGCGGGTCGTAGGAATCGGCAACTGTTTTTTGTTTTTCGCCTGAATTACCGAAAGCATCATCAAAAACGCTTTCAGAATTTTCTTCTGCTGTTTCTGTTGGCGTAATATTTTGATTATCAGAGGCAAACATTGTATTCGATTTACTTGTTCGCCGCCAATTATCTTCTAATCTTCGGTTTCCCCATTTGCGCCTGAAATCCGATTTGCCTGTTCGCACCAAATTTGTATTGTAAAAATACCAATCTGCGCTTGCTCTGCCCATATTCATCATTGGATTTTGCGGAACACTAAAATCATCTCCAAACGGATTGTAAGTGTTGTTTTGCTCTGCGCGTTGTGTCCTGTCGGAATTTAGCTGCGCCTGTTCATCGGCTTTTTTCTTATTTTCAATAATTTTATTTATGATTTTCATCTGTTCGTCTTGGGGCAAAGCGGCGATTTGCAACAAACTGTCGTTGGTAATAACTATTTGATTTTCAGTGGCTAACTCGCCAAGCATCAACGAAAGATTATTAACGCGGGCATACATTTCGTTTTCTGGCGAAATAATAGTTGCTGCATCGGCATAACACGGATAGGCTTTGACATAATTTTTTTGAGAATAATAAATATCGCCTGCCAAAACAAGCGCTTTTGCCTTGTCAATTCCATTACGGCTACTGCTGTCGGCTGCCAAAGCCAACTGTTCCAATGCTTTAACTGTGTCTTTTTCAGCAAGATACACAAGTCCGTCTGTGTAAAAAAGTTGGTCTAAATATTCCTTATTATTAGGATTTTTAACCATCGATTTTATTGTGCTATGATTTTTTTTGAAATTTTTATCATTGACATCAATTCGATTTACACGTGCGTAAAAACTCATTTCATATGGCGGACTCATTTTTATTACTTTTGAAAAATAAGAATTTGCTTTTGCAGTATTTCCTTGATTTTTAGATAATTGCCCCAGAATAAACGCAATACGTGCACGTTGATATTTATTACTTTCGTTGCTTAAACTTGTTTCCAAATACGGAATTGCTCTTGCAAATTGTTTCTGTTTGAGCAAAAGTTGCGCCTGCACATCATCAAAAAGCGGGCGGTTACGCAGTTTAAGGTCAGTTTGGTCAATTTTATTTAAAATTTCTTCTGCTTCGTAAGTCCAGCCGATTTCAATAAATGCACGCGCTGTCCAAATTTTGCATTGCGCTACAATGTCTTTGTCTTCCGGGTAATGCTTTGATATATAGGAAAATGTACCAGCCGAGCCAAGAAAATCGCCTTTATGAAATTCCGATTTTGCCAGCAGCAGCCACGATTCTTTGAGCGCAGGGTTAAATTCCTGTTGATTATAAAAACGCTGATATTTCGGGTCTGACCATCGGCGGATGCTTTTGTTAGGTTTTTTGGTGATAGAGTGCGTTTTAATTGCTTTACGTGATTTTTCAATGGTTTTGTCCATTTGAGAAACCGCCGCTTTTTGCGTTTCCGCATTGCTAATTGGATACATCGGCAAAAGCACGGTATAATCGTCCGTATTTGCTTTTTGCAGCGCGTCAATACCTGCACGGTACGATTCTTTTCCGTTGAATTTAACGTTGTAACGTGTTGTAAATGAATTATAAAAACGCGACATCGCCGTATTCTTTTTTGTAGAACACCCCGACAAACCAATAATCATTGCAACTGCAACGACAATTATCGTATTTATATTTATTTTTTTCAAGATAAAAATTTTTATTAATCTAAAAACGACAAAATTACTGAAATATTTTTACTTCTTAAAAAAAAATCTTAATTTTGCACGTTGAAAATTATCAACAATTAATTTTACTAAAACTAAAATAAAAATAAATACAAAGTGGGAAACGGAAACGATATACTACCACGCTATCGGCATCCGGGTTTAATAATACGAAACGAATTGGTAGGTTATTTAGGACTTTCTATTACACAAATTGCAGATTTACTGAAAATTAGTAAATCGCAACTGTCAAAATTTTTTAATGAAAAAAGCGCGCTTACACCAAATCTTGCTTTGCGTATTGCGCGTGTTTTCGGTTTGCGAGCAGACGAATTGATGGAGATGCAAACCCATTACGACCTCGACAAAGCATATATTGCACTGCATTTTGACCCAAATAAACCGAAAAAATTTATTACAAAAAAAGCGGAAATCAACATTGTTGTACCGAAAAATATTAATACAGGATTAAATTATACAGGATTTTATATGCCAGAAAATCAGGAATTGCCAGCCGAATTTAACGAACAGCCCGATGAATTGTACGAACATCATCGTTTCCGCGTTGATAGAGGTCAAACGCTTATCCGCATTGACAAATATTTAGTAAATTCAATGTCGGCGGTATCGCGTAATCGGATTCAGGAAGCGGCTGAAGCAGGAAATATTTTAGTAAATAATAGTCCTGTCCGCTCAAATTACCGCGTCAAAGCCAATGATGTGATTACAATTTTGCTCGATTATCCGCCGACAGATTATACTGTTGAGCCTGAAGATATTCCGCTTGATATTTTGTATGAAGATTCCGACATAATGATTGTAAATAAACCTGCAGGAATGGTTGTGCATCCTGGCGTGGGCAATTTCAATCATACTTTGTTAAATGCTGTTGCATGGCATTTGCGCAATGACCCGTTTTTTGACCCCAATAATCCGCACGTAGGGCTTGTTCATCGCATTGATAAAGATACTTCAGGTTTGTTGATTTTGGCAAAAACCGAAGATGCAAAATCGAATTTGGGAATTCAATTTTACAAAAAAACGACAAAACGTCAATATCTTGCGCTGGTTTGGGGAAATGTAAAAAATGATGAAGGTACAATTACAGGTGCACTTGCCCGCGATACGCGCGACCGTATGTGTTACCGCGTTTATGACGAAGATGAAAATCCAAATGCAAAATATGCTGTTACGCACTATAAAGTTATTGAGCGTTTTGGTTATGTTACGCTTGTTCAGTGCCAGTTGGAGACAGGGCGCACGCATCAAATCCGCGTTCATATGAAGTATATCGGGCATACGCTTTTCAACGATGAGCGTTATGGCGGAAGTGAAATTTTAAAAGGAAACAGAACGGCAAAATATCGTCAGTTTGTAGAAAATTGTTTTGAAATTTGTCCGCGTCAGGCACTTCATGCGCGGACTTTGGGTTTCATACATCCGCGCACTGGCGAAGAAATGTTTTTTGAAGCCGAATTGCCATCAGATATGCAAAAATTGACAGAAAAATGGCGAAATTTTGCAAATAATCAATTGCAAATATGATGTTTTACATTTCTTTTATCCTTTTAAATTGAAAGAGTGGGGTAGTTGGGGCGATGTGAGATTTTCACTCTTTTACAGGAATGTTTGCTTTGGAATTAATTACAGTGTATTGTGTAAGTTGCTGATTTGCGAAAAAGCCGTTTTGCCCGACAAGTTTTGAACCGTCTAATTGAGTTATTGTTATCAAACTGTCGGAAAAAATTTTTTCGGCTCGCTGGTCCCAAAACATTTGCTCGGTAACAAACACCATACCTTCAATATTTGTTGCGCGTACATTGCCTTTGAGTTCCCACAACTGTCTGTTTTCAAAGAATTTAGCATAATTTGCGTGAATATTCGCATCAACTTTCAAAGTCTGGTCAAATCGTTCAAAATGAATTCCTTTGGGGAAATCCCAAAATGGCTCTTGCTTGTTGTAATCGTAAATATACCAAACGGGCGCGCTTATTCTGTAGCGCGTAATTCCGGAATCGGAAACTATGGTAGTTACGCTGTCGGCATGCATGCGCGGGGCGGCAGAACGGTCTTCAATTGCGCCGATAATTTCTTTTTGCTCTTTGCTGCACCCGATAACGAACGCCAAAACAATGATTATTAAAGAAAAATATTTTATCGTTTGGCGGTTTTTCTTCATAATTTTTTAAAGTTTTCGCTTAAAGAACCAAAATTCGTTAATTGTTGCGCTGACGGTCAGTTTGAAATAATTTTCGGACATATAACTGCTATTTCCTATTTTTCCATACTCAAATGAGGCATTGAGAATTGAATTTGATTTTGGCATTGGAATACCCAAACCTGCTGAAATGCCTAAATTTATCGGCATTGATTTTCCGTTAATATCATAATAAGAATTGCTGATATTCAAACCAATGCGGTAACGCAAACGGTCGGTATAGCGGTAACTGCCGGGATTTGGAATATATTCAATACCTGCAGAGGCTTTCCATCGATTGGTCAGCGAATCGGTTTTTCCGAAAAAATTTGCATTTTGCCATTGCTGAAAACTGAAATCTACGCCTGCTGTAAGTCGTTTATTAATAGAATAATACGCTCCAATTCCAAAAGTTTGCGGCAAATCAAAAAACTCGTTATTTGAAATAGTATCGGCTACTTGCGAAATGTTGTATTTGTTGTAAAGCGTGTTGTGCATTTTCTTTTTATTTTCATAAAAAACGCCCACAGAAATATCGTGTTTGCCGTTTATTGTGTTAAAATATTGCAAGCCGTAACGCAAACGAAATGCATTGACGGAAATTCGATTGTCTTGGCTTGTTAAATTATAATTTGCAGGGCTATAAGTTACTGTACGTTGGTTGCTGATGTTTCCAAACATATAGTAAGCGTTTATTCCCGCTGAAAAATGTTTAAGAAATTTTCCTGCCATACCGAGATAAATCTGCGAAACAGTACCCGAACCGTTGTAAGTTTCGGTCGCCTTAATGGTATCGGAGTTAATTTGCAATTTTGTGATATTGCTGAACGCGTAGCCCGAAAAGGAATAAGGCAATACGCCCGCACTTATGCCTAAAAAATGCGTTACAGGGAACTGTAAGGTGATATATTCGAGATTTCCGTTGAGTTTTCCAACTTTGCCGTTTTTGTCGGAAAAATGCGAATACATTCCGCTCAAACCAACATCAAACATAAACGAAAGCGAATCAACTGCGCTGTATGAGGCAGGATTTACTGTGTTAATTTCCTTTGAACTGCGAAACCCGATTGACGTGCCGCCCAAAGCCTGCCGTGCACCGTTGGCATTGTCGCTAATGCTGCCCAACCCAAAGCGTGTGTAAGGAGAGTTTGTACTGCTGTTTTGCGAAAATGCTAATGTGCTAAAAATCAGCGAAATGCTAACAAAAAGGAAAATTCTGTTTTTATACATTATTTTAAATAAATTTTTTGCAAAAATACAACTTTTTTTTATCTGAATTGTTTTTTTTCGCGATTTTTAAGATTTTTAATAAAAAAACTGCAATATATCTTTTTGAATGCCTCTGTGGTACTATTTAAAAAGCATAAAAATTTCAACTGCAAGGTGCGCAATAGGTTTACGCAAAGTATTGAATTTCAAGGAATATATTCTTTGCGCTCTTTGTGAAAATCTTTGCGGTAAAAAGACTTTCGATACAGCCTCATTTGTCTTACTAATAAAAAATTTAACTTTTAATTGATGTTTTCTGGGCGATGTGGGCAAAAATTTATAAAATATTTTATTAAAAGTCCGCTAACGTTTGCAATAAAATTTATTAATAATAATTTTACTTTTTTTTTCTAAAATTATGTTTTTTTATACCTTTGCTCTCAAATTTTTTAAATAAATAAATAAAAAAATAAAATTATTAGAATCATGAAACAAAAATTAGTATTATTTATGGCGGTATTCTGCCTTGTGGGGATAGGATACGCGCAGGTAACACGTGGGCTGCAAAGCACACGGACAGAGCAAGCCTCAAAAGAATCGAAGGCTTTGAATAATGAAATGCAACAGGCAAATACTGTTACTCGTGCATCAGAAGATGTTGTTTGTAATGCAATAACATCTTTTACTGAAAGTTTTGAAGATGCATACCCGTCCGACTGTTGGAGTACCTATGAATCTGGTTATGTGCTATCATATGAATATGCGGCAACAGGTTCAAGAAGCATTAAGTCAGCCATGGTGTACTCTTCTCCTTACCCAACGCGCGGGCTTATTACGCCTCAAATAGCAGTACAAAATTCATATATTTTTTCGTTTAAATTGAGGGCTAATAGTGCGTATTATGCAGATTATAAGTACACAACAGTAAGAGTAAAGGTTTCTACCACCGATAATCAACCGTCAAGTTTTACAACCATTAAAGAATTTTCAACTTATGATTATGAAGGTATTAATCCTAATAATGTAATAGTTGGATATTATGATGTAGTATATGATTGGTATGAAGCACAAACAGATTTATCTGCATACGCAGGGCAAGATATTTATATAGCGTTGGAAACTTATGATCATGCAGGTTTCAATTTTTATATTGATGATGTAAGCGTTTTTAAACCTGCAGAAAATGATGCTGCTATTACAGATATCACCGCTCCTGTAAGCGGACAGGATTTAAGCGCAGCAGAAACGGTAACTGCAACAATTAAAAATAATGGTGCAAATCCAATTACATCTGTTGGTTTGGAATTGAAAGTTAACGGTGCGGTTGTTGCAAACGAAACTTATAATGGAAACATTGCTTCGGGGGCGACAGAGAATTACACATTCGCGCAAACAATCGATTTAAGCGCAGCGGGCGACTATACAATTAGCGTCAGGGCTATTTTGGAAGGAGATGAAAATGCTGAAAACGATTTACAAACTGTTACTGTTCATAACACTGTATGTACTGCGGTTTTTCCCGGAATAGAAAGTTTTGAAGCGGGACTTTTCCCTCCTTTATGTTGGAGCAGGTATGCATATATATATGATGCAGATGCATATAGTTTATACACTAATGCTATTTCAGCAACGGGAGCATATTGCCTTACGATAAATGGTGTCTCGTATGCAAGCAGAACATACGCACTTGTTACACCGCGAATAGCAGTACAAAATGCATATATTTTCACGTTTAAATTGAGAGCTAATGGATGGCAAGGTTCTTACAATAACTATACAACCGTAAGAGTTAAGGTTTCTACAACAGATATTCAAAAGTCAAGCTTTACAACCATTAAAGAATTTTCAACCTATGATTATGACGGTATTAATCCCAATAATGTAATACTTGAATATTCTGATATACAAGGCATTTGGTATGAAGCAAAAACAGATTTGTCTGCTTATGCAGGGCAAAATATTTATATATCGTTGGAAACTTATGACAATCATGGTAACTCTACCACCAATATTGATGATGTCGGCATTATTCAAGATATTCAATCTATCAATGATGCTGCTTTGCTGGGAAACAACATTAAATTATATCCAAATCCTGCAAACAATAATATTGTGATTGAAAATGCAGCTGGTTCACATGTTAAAATTTATGATATTTCAGGTAAAGCAGCCTTTGATTCAAACATCAACAATGCCGTTCAAACTTTAGATATCAGTAATATAGCAGCAGGTGTTTATTTTGTAGAATTACAAAACCAAACATCAAAATCTACAGTTAAATTGATTAAAAAGTAACAGGTTTTTTTGATAAAATGTATTTGTAGCAATACAAATGATAACCGCCAAGTGATTTGGCGGTTATTTTTTGTTGCAGGAAGTTCCTTGTATCAATTACGGATTTTATTTAAAAATCCGCTTTTTTTGATTTTGAAAAAGAAAAATATTGATAATCCTGACAATATTAAAGTGCAAAAAATCGAACCTTCAAAGCCGAAAGTGCCTCCGTTGATAATATTTGCTGTTGGAAAAATTAATTCAAATAAAGACGGCATTTGCTCTCCGCTAATGTTAAATCCCAAATATGACTGCGAACAATTAAAAAATATATGAAAACCAATTGGAAACATTAAATTTTTTGTAATTAAATAACTGAAACCAAAAACCAAGCCTGCTAAAAATATGTTAAAGGCAGATAAAAAAGATAAATCTGGGTTGAGAATGTGAAATAAAATGAAAATTATTGACGTAAAAAATACTGCCATAATTGGTTTTATGATTTTTGTTAATAGATTTTGCACAAAACCGCGAAAAAACAATTCCTCCGCTGTAGCCGAAAATGCAATCATTACAAACGAAGAAAGAATAAAATCCCAACGAATAGGCATTTTGCTGATAGTCATTTGTCCAAATGCGTATATCAGCAAAAAACCGACAGCAACACACAATGTTCCGCACGCAGCCCCGAATAACAGATACCGATATGATAAATTTTCAAATAATTTGCCGAAAACAAATTTTTCACGCAATAACCTGCTGACTATGAATATCATCATGGCTACAAAAAACAGATATAATGCCTTCAATTAACATTTTCAACGGCGAACAAAGATTTTCAAGCAATACAAAAAAAGACAGTTCCGCAAGCAGCATTAATTAACGCATAAATTATGCAACAAACGGCTATTGTTAAAATTATTTTTATCTTTAAATTTTTCATTTTATCAATTTTTTTGATTTGACTTGCGCAAAGATAGTGGATTTTTTTTGGATTAACAGAACAAAACAGTTTGTATGTTTTTACTGCTTTTTGTACTTTTGCATTCAAATGGCGATAACTTTTTTCAGCATAGGCACAAATCTTGGCAACCGCAAAAGAAATATTGAGCGGGCGATTGCTTTGCTTGAAAAGCGAGTTGGACGATGCGTGAAAATTTCTGATTTTTACCAAACCAGCCCTTGGGGGTTTGTGTCTGAAAATGAATTTCTAAATATTGCAGCCGAGTTTGAAACCACATTGCAACCGCTTGATTTGCTTAAAGTTACTCAACAAATTGAACGTGCGCTCGGACGCGCCCGCAAAAGCGAAAACGGAACATATTGCGACCGCATTATTGATATTGACATTCTTTTTTACGATAACCTGATTATCAATTTACCGCAACTGACGTTGCCTCACCCATTACTCCAAAAGCGCGATTTTGTACTTACGCCGCTTGCCCAAATTGCGTCCGAATGGCAACACCCTATTTTGAAAAAGACAATTTCAGAAATAAAAAAGGCTGGTTTTTTTCAACACGATAACTTCAACTAACAAATGCAACTTTTTTCTTAATTGAAGTTACCGCCTTTATATTCAAGTATTAAATGCAATTTTAATAATTCCAATAAACACTCCAAAAACAAAAAATATCTACCTGCAAATATATTGATTTACAGATAGATATTTCCACGAATAAGTACCCAGACCCGGGGTCGAACCGGGATGGAAGTGAATCCACTGGTGTTTGAGACCAGCGCGTCTACCGATTCCGCCATCTGGGCGCTGGTTTTTTGTCGGTAAATTTGCGGGTGCAAAGGTAATAATTTTTTTTAATAATTGATGATATTATTGATTAAAATTTTTAATATTTTTTTGCTTTACAGAAACATTAAATATAAGACATTGATTATAAACAAATTATAATGTCTGGATAAAATCCGTTAAATTTGTTTCACGTTCAAGGTTTAACTTTCTTCGCAGGCGGTAGCGGTTGATTTCCACTCCGCGCAGCGAAATATTTTGCAGCGAAGCGATTTCTTTTGACGATAAATTCATTTTCAAATATGCACAAAGCACTTTTTCATTGCGCGACAAGCCCGCAAACCGTTGGTCAAGCGTAGTGAAAAAATCCTTATGCACAAGATTAAAATTCGATTTAAAAACTTCAAAATCATCATCGTGGTCAATATTTTCATTGATTTGACTTGTCAGTTTTACAATTTTCTGTTTTATCGCCGACGGTTGTTTTCCCTCGTCAATCGCCTTTGAGATGCTTAAAACATCTTTTTTTACGTTTTCGAGTATTTCATTTTTGCGAATAAGATTTAAAACATAGCCCGAAAGTTCCTGCGTTTTGTAATTAAGGTCTTTTTTCAAATTTTCGTTCTGAAGTTGGTTAATAGTTTGGTCTTTGAGCAATTGCTCCTTCTCGTGAATTTTGCTTTGCCTTTGCAATTTCTGCTCTTTTTGGCGGATAATATTTTTCTGTTTTGAAATAATTTTTTTATACAAATAAAAAATTAACGCACTGAAAATCAGCAAATAAATCATATAAGCCAAAATGCTTCTATACCACGGCGGCAAAATCCGAAACCGCACGCTGGTTGTTATTGCATTTGTTTGATTATCGTCTGTAAATGCCTTAATTTCAAATATATAACTGCCTTCGGAAAGATTTGTATATTCTTTTGTCGTTTTGTTGGTTTGCTGCGTCCATTCATCATTTTGCCCGACGAGTTTCCCTGTGAGGCGGTACGAATAACGCAAATTGTAGGCATTGGCAAAGTCTGTCGCACCGAAAAGAATATTTATTGAATTATGAGAGTAGGGGATCGTAATTTGTTCATTTTCAATATAATAATCAATTGTTTTTTCGTTTTTTGTAGAAAAAATATGTTTGACAAAAATATTTTTTGCAGTTTGAATATCAGGTTTTTGGTTAATATTAATTTTGACAAATCCTTTTTCTACCGCCAAAACAGCATTATTGGAATCCAAAAAATTTATATTTTCAAAATTTTCAATCAAATTATTGTAAAATCCCCAATCAACAGCGTTTGCAGCATATTTTCCATTTTTATAAGCAAACATTTTCATTCGGGAATTGGTTACATACCAAAAATTGTTAAGTTTGTCGATATGCAAAAAATCGTAATATTTTTCTTTTTCAAGCATATTTTCGAGTTGCACGTAAGGGACAAAAGCATCTGAAATGCGGTCGTACATAAAAATTCCTTTTTCGGCGCATATCACAAGATTACCAAAAATTCGTTGGATAATATTGTTGTCGCCAACTTTTGAATTTTCAAGTTTGTAAGTTTTATGTTTGATAATCAAGGCTTTATCAATGTCGATGCTTACACGCTCAATTTCTCCGCCCACATTGGCAACCCAAAAATCGTTTTTAACGTCATCTTCCAAAAATCCGCGGCACGAATTTGGGAAATTATAAATTGTGCGCACTTGCGACCATTTTCCGTCAATTTTGTCAATCAGGCGAAATCCCTGATACGTGCTTGCAATAATCGTATTGGGATTTTCGGCAACAGGCTGCACTCCCCAAACGCCCGTAGCGTTGATTTTGTAACTCGCAGTTGGCGCGATAACCGTTATTCCGTTGTCGCCTGAGGCAAAAAGTTTGCCGTCAATAATTGTAAACGACCAAATTTGCCCTTCGCTGTTTGGCAACATTCGCAGCGTACCGTTGCTGTCGGATTTGTATAAGCCCTGATTTGTGCCGAAATAAAGTTCTTGGTTGTAAGTTATTGAGCAATAACCTGTTCCGATTGCGGAATTGAAGGAAAAAAGATTTTCGACAGGCGAATTAAGATTGATATAAGAAATTCCCTTGTCAAGCCCAAGCCAAAGATTTTTTTGATGGTCGAAAAACACGCTTAATACAGTGTTGTTAATCAATCCATTACTGATGTTGAACTGTTCAGTTTTGGCTGCGGCATCTTCCAAATTAAAAATTATTGCGCCGTTGGCAACCGAGCCAAGAACCATAGTTTGTCCCTCTATTGCCGAACAAAAAATTTGATTTTGATTTATAAAATTGTCCGCCGCTGTTTGAATTTTTTTACAAACATTATTTTCAATTATATAAATACCTGAATTACTTGTAGTTATGATAATTTTATTTTTATATTCTGAAATTCCTACAATTTTTCGTCCTGCAAATTCTCTGTTGCACGGCAGCAATTCGAGTTCATTTTTTTTGTTTAAGAAAAACAATCCCTGCCTTGAGGCAATATAAAGTGTTTTTCCAATGGCTGTTGAAGAATAATCAATTTTAATTTCTACGGAAATTGTGGTAATTTTTTGTTGTTTGGCATCGAAAATAAAAATATGATTGTCGGCAAGGAAATAAATATTGTTGTCTATTTGGGCAATGTTCCATACTTCGCCGCCCCAAGTTGCCAGAGTATCCGAAAGCGAGTTGTAGGTAATTTTTCCAAATTTATCTTTGTCAAAAAAACCGAATTCGGAACTTCCGCCGACATAAAGCCGTTTGTCGTAAAATTTTAACGAATGCAGGATTTTTTTCGGCACAGGATAAAGAGTCCAATATACGCCGTCGAATTCAAGCAGCCCTTTTGAGTTGGCAAAGTACAGCCAATTTTTTTTATTTTGTACGATATGCCAATTCTGAAAACCAGCCTTATAATTCAAATGCTCGTAATTTACAATATTTCGTTGCCATTTTTCTGCTCCATAGCATAAATTTATGGAAAAAATCACAGATATTAGTATAAAAAATAATACAATTTTTGTTTTCATAAATATTAGCCAATAAGAAATTTTTTATTTCGCAAAAATAGTAACTTTTTTTATTTTAATAATATAAAAAAATGAAAAAATTATTTTTGTCTATTGAAACAGTTAAAATCGTTAAATTGTTCAAAATAAAGATTATAATAAAAATTTGTAGTATTGTTGTAGTATTGTTTTTTTGATATTGTTGAGTTTTTGTAAAAGTAAATTTTGTATAACTTAAAAATTTTTATTTTATTTTTGTGATGTCAATTTTTTGAAATTAATGTTTCAAAAAATTAAAATTAAAATTTAATCTTATATTTAATGAATAATATCAGAAAAACATTTGCAATAGCAATTCTGGTAATGGCAGTGCAGACGATTTTGGCACAAACAGTTTCGGGCGTTGTAAGCGATGCGGAAACTAACGAGCCATTGGCTGGCGTAACAATTACGGTTGGAGGAACTTCT